>ENA-UOXV01000455-UOXV01000455.1-marine-metagenome-genome-assembly--contig:-NODE-455-length-58142-cov-22.832493_pt1 | contig 58142 bp, 54 predicted proteins | sample MGYA00238165_ERZ766961 | MGnify/ENA primary metagenome ERZ766961 (study PRJEB28924, sample SAMN03173240) | marine metagenome | biome: Marine; feature: Water; material: Subsurface seawater | place: North... | reverse complement strand
CTGAAAAGAAATAGTTTTGAACTTCGGCATTAGAAAATACTTCCCAGAATTGCAACTCAGCTTTGCTTGTAACAAGTTTAGTTACTCTATCAATATCTTTTGCACCAGGTAACTCTATTTGGATTCTTCCAGAATTACCTATACGTTGAATATTTGGTTGTGTAACCCCGAACTTATCAATTCTACTTCTTAAAACTTCAAAAGCAGTATTGATAGAGCTATTAATTTCTAGTTGTAATTCTTCTTTAACTTCTTCGTTTGTTTTGTTGAAGTTTATTTTTTCGCGAAGTGCTTTTGTGCCAAATATTTCAGGATCACTTAATTTTATACCACTAGTTCCTGCGGCAATTTCAAATTCTCTAAAAAATAAATCTAAATAGTTGTCGGTATTATTTTTCTGAGCTTCATCTGCAGCTTTTAATGCTTGTCTAAAGACCAAACTTTTTGAGTCATTTGATAAGGAAATCAATACCTCTTTTACAGATACTTGTAAAATTGCATTGATACCACCTTTCAAATCAAGACCTAAGTTCATTTCTTTGTCTTTGATATCATTATAAGTAAATTGAGAAATCCCTAGGTTGATCACCTCAAGGTTATTTATACTATCTAAATATTTTTTCTCTAAACTTGCTAATTCTCTCCCATTATTCTGATCTCCTTTAGATTTCGCGTATTCTTTGGCTTCATTTTCTACTTTTGAAGTAAAAAATGAAAAAGACAATTGGTATAAACTTACCAATCCGAAAAGGATTGCAAATAATCTTATAAGTCCTTTGTTTTGCATCTTCGTTTGATTTTAGTCGACTACTTTTTTAAAACGTGCAAATATAGTATTTACAATAAGATTAGCCTAATGAAATTATGTATATTTACCCGCTTTTAGTAAGCGATAAGCAACTAACAAAAAAACCATTTCAGAAACTATGAGTCATCTATCTGACATCGAAATTGCACAAGCTAAGGAGCTTAAGCATGTTATTACTATTGCACACAAAATAGGAGTTGATGAAGACGACATTGAGATGTATGGTAAGTATAAAGCTAAACTTCCATTACATCTTTTAGATGAAGAAAAAGCAGCTAATAATAATTTAATATTGGTTACTGCTTTAACACCAACTCCAGCAGGAGAGGGTAAAACAACAGTTTCTATTGGCCTTACAGAGGGTTTAAATAAAATAGGTAAGCAAGCTACAGTAGTTTTGAGAGAGCCTTCTTTAGGGCCTGTTTTTGGGATAAAGGGTGGTGCAGCTGGTGGAGGTTATTCTCAGGTAGTGCCTATGGAGGATATAAATTTACATTTTACCGGAGATTTCAACGCAGTTGAAAAAGCAAATAATTTGTTGTCGGCATTAATAGATAATAACATTCAAAATAAAGTATCTAATTTAAATATAGACCCAAGAACCATACTCTGGAAACGAGTAATTGATATGAATGATAGAGCTCTTAGAGATATCACCATTGGTTTGGGAGGAACTGCTAACGGAGTGCCAAGACAAGACGGTTTTAATATTACTCCAGCTTCGGAGGTAATGGCTATTCTTTGTATGGCAACAGATTTTGACAATTTAAAAAAGCGTCTAGGTGACATTTTTATTGGATTTACTTACAAGAAAGAGCCTGTTTTTGCGAGAGATCTAAAGGCAGAAAATGCCATGGCAATTTTATTAAAAGATGCCATAAAGCCAAATTTAGTTCAGACTTTAGAAGAAAACCCAGCAATTATTCATGGAGGGCCTTTTGCCAATATAGCTCAAGGAACCAATACTATTATTGCAACTAAAATGGGACTTTCGTTGTCTAATTATGTGGTAACAGAGGCTGGCTTTGGTGCAGATTTAGGTGCTGAAAAGTTTTTGAATATTAAGTCTGCTTTTGCAAAATTAAACCCTAAGTGTGTGGTTTTAGTAGCCACTATTAGAGCATTACGTCATCATGGAGGTGTAAAAAAAGAGGAGTATAACGTGCAAAATTTAGAAGCTGTAAAAGAAGGTTTCAAAAATTTAGAGAAACATATAGAGAATATTAGAAAATATAATATAGAACCGGTAGTGGCTGTTAATTCTTTTTTGTCAGACACGTCAGAAGAAGTTAATTTTGTAATTGAAAAATGTTCAAGTTTAGGAGTTCATGCAGTCTTGTCTGAAGGGTGGTCAAAAGGTGGAGAAGGAACAAAACAACTAGCAAAAGCTGTTGTTGATATTGTTGAAAATAAAGCAACTCAATACAAACCGCTGTATGATTGGAGAAGTCCTGTAACAGAAAAGATTGAAATAATTGCTAAAGAAATTTATGGAGCTTCTAAGGTAGAATACAGTAAAAAAGCACAGTTAAATTTGAGAAGAATTAACAGGTTAGGATTTAATGATTTTGCTATATGTATGGCTAAAACACAAAAATCTTTTTCAGATAACGAGCAACTAATAGGAAGACCTGAGGGCTTTACAGTTACTGTCAGAGAAATTGAAATAGCTGCTGGAGCTCAGTTTATTATCCCAATTTTAGGTAAAATGATGCGGATGCCAGGTTTGCCTGCAATTCCTGCATCTGAAGGAATGACCATAGATAAAGATGGAGTTATTTCTGGGCTATCTTAATAATTGGTATCAAGATAAAAAAACCAGCCTACAGGCTGGTTTTTTATTTTGGAGTATGGGTGTTTATAATGCCAATAATCCATTTGTTTTAGTGACACCTTCTGCAGATTCTTTTAGATGTGCTTTTTCAGCATCACTTAATTGAATCTCCACTATTTTTTCAATTCCATTTTTCCCTAATACAACAGGAACTCCAATACATAAATCATGTAAACCATATTCTCCATCTAGTAAGGTAGAACATGGAAATATTTTTTGTTGATCACAAGCAATTGCTTGAACCAATCCACTAACAGCAGCACCAGGGGCATACCACGCTGAGGTTCCTAATAAACCGGTTAGTGTAGCACCGCCAACTTTGGTGTCTTGCAATACTTTTTCTAAGCGTTCTTCAGATATAAATTCTGATACTGGTACAGAATTACGAGTTGCTAATCTTGTTAAAGGGACCATACCTTTATCAGAATGCCCCCCAATAACCATTCCGTCAACATCAGAGATAGGAGCATCTAAAGCCTCTGCTAATCTGTATTTAAACCTAGCTGAATCTAATGCACCACCCATTCCAATGATTCTATTTTTTGGGATTCCAGTTGTTTTGTGAACTAAGTAAGTCATGGTATCCATTGGATTAGACACTACAATGATGATCGTATTTTGAGAATGTTCAATTAAATTTGATGAAACGGTTTTTACAATACCAGCATTAATTCCAATTAATTCCTCTCTTGTCATTCCAGGTTTCCTAGGAATCCCTGAGGTGATTACACAAATATCAGAATTTGCAGTTTTTGAATAATCGTTGGTTGTTCCTGTTATTTTTGTATCAAAACCATTTAAGGATGCTGTTTGCATTAAGTCCATCGCTTTTCCTTCTGCGTACCCTTCTTTAATGTCTAATAATACAACTTCAGAAGCAAAGTTTTTTATAGCAATATACTCTGCACAACTAGCTCCTACTGCACCTGCTCCTACAACTGTAATTTTCATATTTTTTATTTTTTGTAAATGATTAAATAATATTATTGTATTAATAGAGGTACATCACTTCACCTCTATTGCGTTTTATTCATGAAATTTATGCATCAATATTTGCATATTTAGCATTTCTTTCAATGAAGTCTCTTCTTGGAGGAACCTCATCACCCATAAGCATTGAGAAAACTCTATCTGCTTCTGTCATGCTTTCAATAGTTATCTGGCGTAAAGTCCTAAATTCAGGATTCATGGTAGTGTCCCATAGTTGCTCTGCATTCATTTCACCAAGACCTTTATATCGTTGAATATTAACAGAACCACCCATCTTTGAGGCAATTAAATCTCGCTGATCGTCATCCCAAGCATATTCTCTTTTTTGGCCTTTTTTCACAAGATATAGTGGAGGAGTGGCTATGTATATATATCCTTGCTCAACCATTTCTTTCATATACCTAAAAAAGAATGTCAATATTAAGGTAGCAATGTGAGATCCATCTACATCTGCGTCACACATGATAACCACTTTGTGGTATCTTAATTTTGTTAAGTTTAAAGCCCTTGGATCTTCTTCTGTACCAATACTTACTCCCAAGGCAGTAAACATATTTTTTATTTCTTCATTTTCAAAAACTTTGTGTTGCATTGCCTTTTCAACATTTAAGATTTTTCCTCTTAAAGGTAAAATTGCTTGAAAGTTTCTGTCTCGTCCTTGTTTAGCAGTACCACCTGCAGAATCTCCCTCAACTAAAAATATTTCACATTGAGCAGGGTCTGTTTCGGAGCAATCAGATAATTTTCCAGGCAACCCTCCAATACTCATTACTGTCTTACGCTGAACCATTTCACGTGCTTTTCTAGCAGCATGTCTAGCAGTGGCCGCTAGAATAACTTTTTGCACAATAGTCTTTGCATCGTTAGGATTTTCCTCAAGATAATCAGTAAGCATTTCAGAAACTGCTTGCGAAACGGCAGATGTTACCTCTCTGTTACCAAGTTTGGTTTTTGTTTGCCCTTCAAATTGTGGCTCTGCAACTTTAACAGAAACGATGGCAGTTAGTCCTTCTCTAAAATCATCTCCAGAAATTTCAAATTTTACATTTTTAAGTAAACCGGAATTGTCTGCATATTTTTTTAAAGTACCCGTTAAACCTCTTCTAAAACCAGACAGATGTGTTCCTCCTTCATGGGTATTAATATTGTTTACATATGAGTGTAAATTTTCAGCATAAGAGGTGTTGTATACCATGGCAACTTCTACAGGAATTCCATTCTTTTCACCTTCCATAGAAATGACACTTGATGTCAATTGTTCTCTAGTACTATCTAAATATTTAATAAATTCTGGAAGACCTTCGTTACTAAAAAAAGTTTCATTAATAAAGTTTCCTTCATCATCCTTTCTTCTTTTGTCAGTAAGAGTGATAGTAATTCCTTTATTTAAGTAAGATAATTCACGTAGACGAGTGGCTAATGTCTCATAACTGTATTCAATAGTTTGAACAAAAATGGAAGTATCAGGTAAAAAAGTAACAATAGTACCTGTAAAATCAGTTTCACCAACTGTTTTTACTGGATATAAGCTTTTACCTTTAGAGTATTCTTGTTGCCAAATTTTTCCTTCTTTGTGAACGGTAGCTGTTAAATGCTCAGATAGGGCATTTACACATGAGACTCCAACACCGTGAAGACCTCCTGAAACTTTATAAGAATCTTTGTCAAACTTTCCACCGGCACCAATCTTTGTCATGACTACTTGCAGTGCAGAGACTCCTTCTTTTTTGTGAATTCCAACCGGTATACCTCGACCGTTGTCTTTGGTAGTAATAGAATTATTTTCATTAATAATCACGTCGATGGTGTCACAATGTCCTCCCATAGCCTCGTCTATGGAGTTATCTACAACCTCGTAAACAAGATGATGAAGCCCTCTTACACCAACATCTCCAATATACATGGAAGGACGCATTCTTACATGCTCCATTCCTTCTAATGCTTGTATACTGGAAGCATCATAATTATTTTTAATTTCTTCGCTCATAATTTAAAGTGTTTTTATCATAAAAAATCATCACAAAAAAGTGATGAAAATCATATAAACAAATTTACGAAAAATGAGCATTTAAAGAATGCTGGTTTGCTGATATTACTGCGTTTTATCAACATTTGTTAATTACTAGTAAATGGCTTAAACCTATCTTAAAACCCCTTAAATAGGTGCTTTTAGATTTATAAAAACAAGGGCAATGAATAAAATGATAAAATGTCTTAAAACAAGTTATTTTAAGACATTTATTGCACTAATTATTTGATGTTTTTTGCAAAATCATCCAAAGCTAAGGTTAATAGGCATCTTCATGAACTGTTTTAATTGCTCTCCCGCTCGGCTCATTCATATTTTGAAAACTTTTATCCCAGGCCAATGCAGTTGGAGTGCTACACGCTATAGATGGTACAGATGGCACTGTTAATGCTGCAGTATCTGAAGGGAAATGTTCTTCAAAAATAGATCGGTAATAGAATTCTTCTTTTGTTCTTGGAGTTTGATTTGGAAAACGATGAGTGGCTTGCTTCATTTGTTCACTAGACACTGCTTCATCTACCAATGTTTTTAAAGTATCTATCCAGCTATATCCAACACCGTCTGAAAATTGCTCTTTTTGCCTCCACGCTACAGATTCTGGTAATAAGCTTTCAAAGGCTTTTCGCAATACCCATTTTTCCATACGCTCTCCATTAATCATTTTATCTTGAGGATTTATTCTCATGGCAACATCCATAAATTCTTTATCCAAAAAAGGGACACGACCCTCAATACCCCAAGCAGCCAAACTTTTGTTAGCTCTTAGGCAATCATATTGATATAGTTTATCCAATTTACGAACAGTTTCTTTGTGAAGCTCTTCAGGGTTAGGTGCTTTGTGAAAATATAAATATCCTCCAAAAATTTCATCTGCACCTTCTCCAGATAACACCATTTTGATTCCCATAGACTTTATAACTCTAGCTAACAAATACATTGGAGTTGAAGCTCTAATAGTAGTGATATCGTAGGTTTCTAGATGATAAATAACATCTCTAATTGCATCTAATCCTTCTTGAATTGTAAAGGTCACTTCATGATGTATGGTTCCAATATGATCTGAAACAATTTTAGCTGCGGCTAAATCCGGAGATCCAACCAATCCAATTGAAAAAGAGTGTAGCTGTGGCCACCAAGCTTCTTGGGTATCTCCAGATTCAACTCTTTTTTGTGCATATTTTTTTGCTATAGCAGAGGTTATAGATGAGTCTAGCCCTCCAGAAAGTAATACGCCGTAGGGTACATCAGACATAAGTTGCCTGTGAACTGCAGCTTCTAAAGCTTTTTTTAATTCATCAATGGATGTTTGATTTTCTTTTACAGCCTCAAAATCCATCCAATCCCGATCATACCATTTGATAAGTTTTCCGTCTTTGCTAGATAAAAAATGTCCAGGAGGAAACACTTCAATTTTATTACAAACTCCTTCAAGAGCTTTTAGTTCTGAAGCTACATAAAATGTTCCATTTTTATCCCAACCTATATACAAAGGAATAATACCCATATGGTCTCTGGCAATCAAATATTCGTCTTTAATACAGTCATAAACAGCAAATCCAAAAATGCCATTTAAATCATCTAAAAAGGTACTTCCCTTTTTTTGATACAATGCCAAAATCACTTCACAATCAGATTGAGTCTGAAATTTGTAGGAACCCTCAGATTCATTCTCTTCACCAGCTACAAATTGTTTTCTTAATTCTTGATGGTTATAGATTTCACCATTAGCTGCCAAAACAAGTCGTTTGTCTTCGCTAAATAGGGGTTGTTTTCCTGAAGCAGGATCTACAATTGCAAGTCTTTCATGCGCTAAAATAGCCTTGTCGTTACTATAAATACCACTCCAATCTGGTCCTCTGTGTCTAATAGATTTAGACATTTCTAAAATTTGAGGTCTTAATTTTTCTGATCTTTCCTTTAAATCAAATGCACACACTATACCACACATATTCTCAATTTATTTATTTAAAATTAGATGATTGTAAAATCTATGCAAAGAATGGTAATAAAGTTTATAAAAAGAATAAAATAATATTCTTTAGTTTTAATTTATAATTTTTTTTTAATAAAAAACTATAACATGTAACTTATTTAAATATAATTGTATTGCTTGCCTTACATATTGTAAATGGTTAAAAAAAAGATATAATAAAACTTGTCATATTTAAATTGAGGGTTTAAATTTGTAGTGTAATGAAAAGACAACAAAATACATGGTGGTGGAATTCTTTTATCTAAATAAGTGAGGACCAAACATGTATATATCATATTCTAAAAGGCTTATCTCACGATAAGTTTTTTTTTATGCTGAATTTGTTCAGCAGACACGTAAAATTTAATATTGAATATAAATTCAGTCTAAGTGAAAAAAGTATCATTTAAAACCATAAGCTCAACAAGAATCTCAGATACAATTACGCCTGTTGGGTTATATATTAGATTCAGAGATTTATATGCCAATACACTACTGTTGGAAAGTTCAGACTACCATAGTAAAGAGGAGAGCTACTCTTTCATTTGCATAGAGCCAGTAGTTTCCATGAAAGTAGAAAATCATCAATTCTCAATAAATCAGAGTGGTAATACAGTCTTTAAAGATCAAGTAGAGGGTAATTTTTATACATTATTTTCAAAATTTAGCCAAAGTATCGATTTGGATTGTGATGAATCTTTAAAGTCATTCAATGGATTGTATGGCTATACTACTTATGACAGTGTTCAGTATTTTGAAAAAATTAAATTCACAACCAAACAAGCAGATTCTTCCATACCATTTATGCAATATGGTTTTTATAGATTTATAATAGCGATCAATCATTTTAATGATGAGATGACTCTTATTGAAAACGTAGAAGAGGGAACAACTTCCAGAATTTCTGATATAGAAACTATTATAGAGTCACATGCCTTTAATACTCAATCTTTTGAAATTATTGGTGAAGAATCTTCAAATTGTACAGATAATGATTTCAAAGATTATGTGAAAAAAGCAAAACGTCATTGTAAAAGAGGTGATGTTTTTCAATTGGTATTATCTCGTCAGTTTCAGCAAAAATTTAAGGGTGATGAATTTAATGTGTATAGAGCGTTACGTTCTATAAATCCGTCCCCATACTTGTTTTATTTCGATTATGGAAATTTTAAATTGATGGGGTCTTCACCTGAAGCTCAAATAAAAATAAATGATGGAAAAGCTACAATAAATCCTATTGCAGGAACTTTTAGAAGAACGGGAGATATGGCCCAAGATATAAAGCTTGGTAAGTTATTGTCTGAAGATGAAAAAGAAACGGCAGAACATGTAATGTTGGTAGATTTAGCTAGAAACGATTTAAGTAAACATGCAGAGGAGGTAACTGTAGCGGTTTTTAAAGAGGTGCAGTTTTTTAGCCATGTCATTCATTTGGTGTCAACTGTTCAAGGAAATATTAAAGACAATCCAATGAAAATTGTTGGAGATACTTTTCCTGCAGGAACTTTAAGCGGTGCTCCTAAATATAAAGCAATGGAATTAATAGATACCTATGAAAATCAATCACGCGGATTTTATGGAGGAGCTGTAGGTATTATAGGATTGGATGGATCTGTAAATTTAGCAATAGCAATTCGCTCTTTTGTGAGCAAACAAAATAAATTATATTATCAAGCAGGTGCAGGAATAGTGATTCGTTCAGATGAAGAGAAAGAATTACAAGAGGTTAATAATAAACTAGCAGCATTAAAAAAAGCATTGACTTTAGCTGAAAAAATTTAAGATGAAAATACTAATTATAGACAATTACGATTCGTTTACTTACAACCTAGTTCACATGGTTGAAAAGATAACAAATCAATATCCAACAGTTGTTAGAAATGATGAAATTTCATTAGATGAAATTAACTTCTATGATATGATTATGTTATCTCCAGGGCCAGGAATTCCCGATGAAGCAGGGATTCTTAAAGAAGTTATTTCACGGTATGCAGGCAAAAAACCAATCTTTGGAGTATGCCTTGGTTTACAAGCAATTGTTGAGGTTTTTGGAGGAACTATCATTAATATGGATGAGGTATATCATGGAGTTGCTACAGAGATGGAAGTGATTATATCTGACGCGACTATTTTTAAAAATATTCCAGTAAAATTTAAAGCAGCAAGATATCATTCTTGGATAGCATCCAATCAAAATTTTCCTACTGAATTAGAAATAACAGCAAAAGATGAAGCAGCAGGAATTATGGCAATTCGGCATAAATATTTTCCAATTAGTGCAGTTCAATTTCATCCGGAGTCAATTTTAACAGATCAAGGAGAACAATTAGTTGAAAATTTTATAAATGCTTACAAAAAATAAATTTTAATAGAAAGTTACAGAAAATAATAACGACTCATTGAAGATTATTTGACAGATGAAAAATATATTAAATCAATTATATCAACACAAAAAACTATCAAAGTCTGAAGCAAAACAGATTTTGATAAAGATTGCCGGGGGTGCCTACAATGAGGCTCATTTAGCTTCTTTCATGACTGTTTTTATGATGCGTCCAATTACTGTTAATGAACTTTCTGGTTTTAGAGAGGCGTTGTTAGAATTGGCAATTAAAGTTGATTTGTCTGAATATAACACCATAGATATAGTTGGTACAGGAGGAGACGGCAAAGACACGTTTAATATTTCAACAATCACCTCTTTTGTTGTGGCAGGGACTGGTCAGAAAGTTGCGAAACATGGTAATTATAGTGTTTCATCAAAATCAGGTTCTTCAGATATGTTACAGAGTTTTGGGTATGAGTTTACAAGTAATGAAGCTACTTTAAAAAGTCATTTAGAGAAAGCAAATATTTGCTTTTTACATGCACCAAAATTTCACCCAGCCATGAAAGCTGTTGGGCCAACAAGAAAAGCATTGGCTTTGAAAACATTTTTTAATATGTTAGGACCTCTTGTGAATCCAAGTTCGCCTCAAAATTTAATGTTGGGTACTTTTAATTTAGAAATCGCAAGATTATATAATTATATTTTACAAGATGAAAAAAGTCAATATGGAATTATTCATGGGCTTGATGGATATGATGAAATATCTCTTACCAGTGGTTTTAAATTATTTACCAAATCTGGAGAACAACTAATTAATCCAGAAGACAATGGTCTAGAAAGAATTTCTCAATCTGAAATTTATGGAGGTAATTCTGTAAAAGATGCTGCTAAGATTTTTAAAAATATTATAGAAGGAAAAGGAACAAAAGCCCAAAACAGTGTAGTTCTTGCCAACGCTGCTTATGCGTTAAAAATTATAGACAAAAACCTTACGTTTGAAGAGGCTTACAATACTGCAGAGGGTTCTTTGCTTGGTGGAAAGGCGTCTCAATGTTTACACAAATTAATTACCAACTGCTCATCATGACAATATTAGACAAAATAATTGCTTTTAAAAAGAAGGAAATCACTAAAATAAAGGCAGATGTTCCACTAAAAAAATTAGTAGGAAGTCCTTTGTTTCAGAGAACTCCACTCTCGTTAAAAAAATCATTGTTAGAGGTAAATTCATCAGGAATTATTGCCGAATTTAAAAGGCAATCACCATCTAAAGGAGTTATTAATGACAAAGCCTCTATAGAGGAAGTTACTAATGGGTATTTAGATGCCAATGTAGCAGCTCAATCTATTTTAACAGATACTTCATTTTTTGGTGGAACCATGGTAGATTTAATGAAAGCTAGAACTATTAACACTGCCAAACCAATTTTGAGAAAAGATTTTATTGTAGATGGTTTCCAAATAGTGGAAGCTAAAGCAATTGGAGCAGATGTAATTTTATTGATAGCTGCTTGTTTAACAAAAGAAGAACTTAAAAATTATGGAAAATTAGCTGAAGACCTAGGGATGGAGGTGCTGTATGAGGTGCACACTCAAGAAGATTTAGACAAGATAGATCTTCACAATAAAATTATTGGAATTAACAATAGAAACCTTAATACATTTGAGGTAGACATCCAAAATTCTATAAATCTAGCAAATCAAATCCCTGATGATTGTGTAAAAATATCAGAGAGTGGCTTGAGTGATCCTAGAATTATTTTGGGTCTTAAGGAGTATGGTTTCAATGGATTTTTAATTGGAGAAAACTTCATGAAAACGGACAATCCTGGTGAGGCATGTGAGTCATTTATTAGTCAAATTAGATAAAAAATGAAGCTTAAAGTTTGTGGAATGAAATATATTGAAAATATCAAATCTGTTGCAGATTTGAACCCTGATTATTTGGGATTTATTTTCTATGAACATTCACAAAGAAATTTTAAAGGAGTGATACCATCACTTCCAAAAAGTATAAAAAAAACAGGTGTTTTTGTAAATGAAGAAGTGCCTATTGTTCTCTCTAAAATTAAGAAGTATCAACTTGATGCAGTTCAATTTCATGGTGATGAGTCTGTACCTTATATTAGAGAGTTGAAGAGTCAGTTTTCAAATAAAATTGAGATTATCAAAGTAGTTGGGTTAAATACAACGGTTCAATTTGAGCAGTTAATACCGTTTGAAAAAGAAGTAGATTATTTTCTTTTCGACACAAAAGGGAAAAATCGAGGAGGCAATGGAATAAAGTTTGATTGGTCTATTTTAAAAGGATATCCTTTCACGAAACCCTTTTTTTTAAGTGGAGGAATAGGACCCAATGATGTGGAATTAGTTAAAAATATTAAAGTAACTGGATTACCAATATATGCTATAGACATCAATAGTAAGTTTGAAGATAAGCCAGGCGATAAGAATATTAATAAAGTGAGAAAATTTAAGAATCAGTTAGATTATGAAATCAAAATTTCATCCAGATAAAAGCGGTTATTTTGGACAATTTGGTGGGGCATTTGTTCCAGAATTATTATTTCCTAATGTAAAAGAGTTAGAGGATAATTATATTCAAATTATTGAATCTGAAGAATTTCAACAAGAATACAAGGATTTATTAAAAGAGTATGTTGGACGCCCAAGTCCATTGTATTTGGCAAAACGTCTATCAGAAAAATACGGAGCTTATATTTACTTAAAGCGTGAGGATTTAAATCATACAGGAGCGCATAAAATAAATAACACCATTGGGCAAGTACTGATTGCAAAGAAATTAGGCAAAACAAAAATTATAGCCGAAACAGGAGCTGGACAGCATGGCGTAGCAACGGCAACAGTTTGTGCATTAATGGGGCTTGATTGTACCGTTTTTATGGGAGAAAAAGACATTGTAAGACAAGCACCTAATGTTGCTCGTATGAAAATGTTAGGCGCTACCATAGTTCCTGCAACAAGTGGGAGTAAAACACTAAAGGACGCTACCAATGAAGCTATTAGATATTGGATTCAACATCCAGAAACTTTCTACATGATTGGTTCTGTGGTTGGACCTCATCCTCATCCAGACATGGTTGCTCGCTTACAAGCGGTTATATCAGAAGAAATTCAATGGCAATTAAAAGAAAAAACTGGTAAAACAACACCAGATACTATTATAGCCTGTGTGGGTGGAGGTAGTAATGCTGCTGGAGCATTTTATCATTTTATGGATGATGAAAACGTAGAGTTGATTGCTGTTGAGGCAGCTGGTTTGGGTGTTCATTCAGGCGAAAGTGCTGCTACATCACAATTAGGAGAAGTAGGGATTATTCATGGAAGTAAAACAATCTTAATGCAAGACGAGTACGGACAAATAAAGGAACCATATTCTATTTCTGCAGGACTAGATTATCCAGGAGTTGGTCCGTTACATGCATTCTTGTATGAGAGCAAGAGAGCAACGTTTATGAATGCAACAGATAGAGAGGCCTTAGATGCTGCATATGAGTTAACGAAGTTGGAAGGAATAATTCCTGCTTTAGAAACTGCACATGCATTGGCAGTTTTACCAAAATTAACATTTAAAAAAAATCAAGTTGTTGTTATTAATTTATCTGGAAGAGGAGACAAAGATTTGGAAACATTTATTAAATATTTAGAATAATGAGTATAGAACACATTCAAAAAGAAATTAAAGGTTTAAGACAAGAATTAAAATCACATAGACTTTATCAAGAGTTAGAGACTATTGAAGATATAAAGATTTTTACACAAGATCATGTTTTTGCAGTTTGGGATTTTATGTCATTACTGAAAACTCTTCAAAGAGAATTAACATGCGTTTCTATTCCTTGGGTTCCAAGAAAAAAAGGGAAGCTTACTCAGTTTATTAATGAAATTGCGTTAGCGGAAGAAAGCGATATAGATCTTACAGGAGAAACTAAAAGTCATTTCGAAATGTATCTTGAAGCCATGGGTAAGATGGGTTCTAATACTGAAAAAATTGAAACCTTCATGAATGAAATCTCCAATAATCGTTCAGTAAGTGAAGCATTACATATGGCAAAAGTTTCTAAAGCTGTAAAAAACTTTGTAGAAGTTACTTTTAATACAATTTATAGTAATGATGCTCATAAAGTTGCTTCAGCCTTCACTTTCGGTAGAGAAGATTTAATACCAGATATGTTTGTTGAAATCATTCAACAAACTCAGGATAAAGAATCTTTTAAAGATTTTTTATATTATTTAAATAGACATGTTGAATTAGATGGAGATTCTCATGGACCTCTTTCATTAGAAATGATCGTTGAGATGTGTGGCGATAATCAACAAAAATGGGATGAAGTTTTAGCAACAGCCAAGCAATCTTTACAAGTAAGAATTTCTTTATGGGATTATATTGCAGATCATATTTCTAAACGCAAACTTATAAAAATCTAATCGTGAGTTCAATTTTTAATTTATTAGAAGAAAAACCAGTAAATAACTTATCAATTTACTTTACTGCAGGTTTCCCTGAGTTAGAGGATACTGAAAAAGTGATTCAAGAGTTAAGTAATGCTGCTGTAGATTTTATTGAAGTGGGTCTCCCATATTCTGATCCTTTAGCTGATGGTCCTACAATTCAGAAAAGTAGTCAAAAGGCATTGCAAAATGGAATGAATTTGGATGTGGTTTTTGATCAACTATTAGAAATTAAAGCAACTAATAACACACCACTAGTTTTGATGGGTTATTTGAATCAATTATTAAAATATGGAGAAGAGAAATTTTGTCAAAAAGTAGTTGATTGTGGAATAGACACATTAATTTTACCAGACTTACCAATGGTTGAATATGAAAATCATTATCAATCATTATTTAATTCTTACGGACTCAATAATGTATTTTTAATTACGCCACAAACTTCAACAGAGAGAATTTTAAAAATAGATTCGTACACTCAAAGTTTCATTTATATGGTTGCTTCAAGCTCCATTACTGGAGCAAAAGGAGAAATCTCTGAAGAGCAATTAGCCTATTTTAAAAGAATCAAATCTATGAACTTGAAAAGTAAATTAATTATAGGTTTTGGAATTTCTGATCATCAAACTTTTTCTAAAGCATGTGAGTATGGAAACGGTGCCATTATAGGTTCTGCTTTTATAGAAAGTTTAGAGAAAAATGGAGTAGAAAAAACGAATGCATTTGTAAAATCAGTTCTAAACTAATAAAAATGTTTGAAGTAGAATACTTCTATCTAATTCATCCTTTTTATGAAATTAGTTCACACTAAGTAGTCGAATATCAAAAATTAGAACAGAACCACCAGGGATAGAACCCCTACCAGATTCTCCATATCCTAAATTGTATGGAATTAATAATATTCCGTCTCCACCTTCCTTAAAATATGTAATCCCTTCTGTCCATCCCTGAATTACCTGATTTAATCCAAAAGAAATGCCACTAGAACTACTTTCGTCAAAAACAACTCCGTCCAAGAAATACCCTTTATAAGCTACAGTAACATTTGATGTGCTGGTTGGTCTAGCACCAGTTCCCTCATTATTTATTACATAATACAATCCTGAGTTACTTCTGGTTGCATTTAAGTTATTGTCCTCAATGTATTGTATGATATCTGCTTCAGTTTCAGGTTCAAAAGTAGAATCAGTTTTAGTTGAACAAGAAATAAAAAAAAGGAATGATGCAATTAAATAGACAGCTCTTTTCATTTTGATGTTTTGATTATTTTACGCGAATATACTTTGATTATTTTAATAAACCTTTTCTCCATTCACATAAGTAGCTGTTGCTTTAGTCTTAGGAATTTTTGCGGCATCAACGGTCATAATATTTTGATCTAATATTGTAAAATCAGCTAATTTTCCTACTTCAATACTTCCTTTTTCATTTTCTTCAAAATTTGAATAGGCTGCCCAAATAGTCATTCCTTTTAAAGTTTCTTCTCTAGAGAGTCTATTTTCTATTTGAAAACCACCATCAGGGTATCCATCTGTATCTTTTCTTACAGCTGCTGCATAAAATGTTAAAAAAGGATTTACTTGTTCAACAGGGAAATCTGTTCCTAAAGCTACTTTACCGTAGACCTCTAATAAATCCTTGTAGGCATAAGCTCCTTTCATTCGTTCTTTTCCAATTCTGTCTTGTGCCCAATACATATCAGAAGTAGCATGGGTTGGCTGTATAGAAGGAATCACATTTTCAAACAACATAAAGTCCTCTGGAGCTATTATTTGAGCATGTTCAATTCTCCAGCGTTTGTTTGTTTTTCCTTGAAGAAATTTTTTGTAGGTCTTCAAAATCCACGTATTTGCAGAATCTCCAATGGCGTGTGTATTCATTTGATATTCTGAAGCAGCAATTTGTTTTGCCATTTCTCTGTAACGCTCTGGTTTATAAATTAAAGCGCCAAAATGATTGCTTCGATCACTATATGATTTTCTCATGGCAGCACCTCGTGATCCAAGAGCACCATCTCCATAAATTTTAAAGGATCGGACATGTAACCTGTCGGTCTTAATAATTCCTTTATTTATGTAATAATCTAGATTTTTTTGAGTAGCTGAAATCATTGCGTAAATGCGAATTTTCAATTCATTTTCTTGTTGTAAACTATCTATGAGTTCTACAGTAGATTGATCTAGTCCAGCGTCATCAACAGTAGTTAGACCATAAGAAAAAGCAATTTGTTGCGCATCTTTCAATCCTTGTATTGATGTTAGTTTAGTTGGTTTTGGTACTTGAATAAAATCCATAGCAGCATCAATAAAAACACCTGTCATTTTTCCATCTTTTACAATGATTTCACCACCAGTAACCGGAGTGTTTTTTGTAACTTTTGTAATGTCTATAGCCGCTTGATTTGCCAGTAGAGCATGACCGTCAATTCTTCGAATAGCTACCGGAGTATTAGGAAATAGAATATCTAATTTTTCTTTAGTTGGAAATTCTTTCACTTCCCAATCATTTTGATCCCATCCTCGACCCGTTATAAAATTTACATTCTTTTCTTTTTGAAAAGTGATGAGTCTTTCTAGCACTTCATCATAACTTTTGGTACCTTCTAAAGAAACTTTTTGTTGTTGCAATCCCATTCTGAAAAAGTGGCAATGGGCATCTATTAGGCCAGGAACAATGGTTTCTCCTTTAGCATCAATGGTTTCTTTAGAGGTATATTTGGTGATTATCTCTGATGTAGAACCCACCGCAATAAATTTTCCATCTTTAATTGCAAATGCCTCTGCTTTACTAAAAGCATCATTTACAGTATATATGGTAGCGTTAGTTACAATTAAATCTACTTGTTGTTGTTTGCACGAGGAAAAAAATAGAAGCAAACTCAGAGAATAAATAATTTTTTTCATGGGTTAATTATTAGGTAATTGGTAATGAATATAAATAAATTAGATAGGCACCATACATTAATAAAAATTGCAGCGGTATTCTAATATATGCTAACTTTTTTGACCCTATGGCTGGTTTTATTTTTGTTGCATCCCAAATATGAATAGGCAGAAACAATATCAATAAGATGAAAATTCCTAACGAAGCATCATTTGTAACGGCTGGGAAAAATAAACCTATTCCTAAAAAAAATTCAATAAAACCTACTATATAATTTACAGCTAATTTTGGAAGACCAGCAGGGATAAAATGGTTAAAAAATCTAGGTTTAATAAAATGCATGATTCCTGCATATATAAAAAACCCAGCAAAAATAATTTTAAGTATAAACATATAGTTTTTATATAAATTAGGGCTTTACTGGGGTATCGGTGTAAAGGTACTTGTCCATTAGGTATATTAAACTAGTCATGGAGGCACTTCCTAATTCTAACTCACGCTTATTTACTTTATCAAAGGTATCTGTACTAGTATGATGATAGTCAAAGTATCGCTGACTATCTGGTCTGTACCCTACCAAGGTTACAGATTCTCCTTTTAATGGAGAAATATCTGCACCGCTTCCTCCTTTGTCAAGATCATGTAATCCGTATGGAGCTAATAATTTTTTCCAACTTTGTACAAGGGCAGTGTTTGATGCATTTGCATCAATTGAAAAACCTCTTGGTGTGTGCCCACCAGCATCAGATTCTATTCCACCAATATGAGTCTCATTATTTAATTTTGACATTTCTGCATATTTTTTTGCACCACGAGTTCCATTTTCTTCATTCATAAAGAATACCACACGCAGGGTGTTTTTTAAATGAACATTGTTCTTCTTTAATAGGTAAGCAACTTCCAAGGATTGTACGATACCAGTTCCATCATCATGAGCTCCATCTCCTAAATCCCAAGAATCAAGATGTCCGCCCACAACCATAATATTTTGGGGTGTTTCAGAACCTTTAATTTCTCCAACCACATTAAAAGATGGTGCATCTGGAAGTGTTTCACATTGTTGTTTAAAGTAAAATTTTAAAGTTGGGTTGTTTTTTAAGTCAGTACTTAAGATACTTGCAGCTCTAGAACTAATGGCAGCTGTAGGAATGTATTGTTCTTTTGGTAAATCTCCATAAGACATTGTACCTGTATGAGGATAATCATCTAACCCATTTGTCATAGATCTAACTATTACTCCTTTTGCACCATATTTTCCACAAACTGCAGCTCCCTGAACTCGCTGGTCTACACAACCACCATATGCTTTAAATGTATTGATTAACGTATTGTCAAAAGGACGATTAAAAAACACAATTTTATCTTTCATCCTAAACCCTAGCGCTTCGGCTTCCTCTAGACTTTTTACTTCAATAACTTCTGCCGTAACTCCATTTGACGGAGTAGCTACAGAAAAGCCAAGAGCACAAATAGGCACCTGTTTTAGTTTCCCATTAACACGATAGTTAGCAACTTCTTTTGTACCTCTAACCCAATGAGGTACCATTACTGGTTGAAGCCAAACAGAATCTAATCCAATTTCTTTCATTAAAGCTTCCCCCCATTCAACAGCTTTTTGCGCCTCCGGAGATCCAGAAAGTCTCCCGCCAACATTTGAAGTTAAATCACGAAGCCACTCATAGGATTGCCCTTCTGTTAGTGCCGTATCAAAAATTTTTTTGATGTTTTTAGCATCTACTTTTTCTTGATTTGATAATTCTTGAGAGGTATTGGTATTTGGTTCTTTTGTATTGCATGCGAAGAGAATAACAACAGCAATTAAAAAAATAATTTTTTTCATAGTTAGTGTTAATTAATGAAGACATTAAATTTACGGAAAGTTTTGAATATATTTTACTTTAATTTCTAATCACCGAATGATTGTTTTAAAAATCAAACTTATAGGTAATTCCTGCCAACGCCTGAAAACCAAGAACATTATAATTTGCGTATCGATCGTAATCGGTTCCTAAAATATTATTAAGTTTAACAAATGCACTAAAAAAATCACTAAAATGATAGCCTCCATATAGATTCATGTCTGTAAAAGCATCTAATGATTCAATGCCTGCTATTGTAGATGGGAATGTTCCATTATATTGAACATCCATACGGCTGCCAACAAAGAAAATATTAGCATTGGCGTACCAGTTATTGTTTTTATATTCCCCATAAATTGCTCCTTCAATCTTAGGTAAATTCCAGGCTTCTTGTTGAAAGGTTGTTGTGTATGTATTTGTTTGGATAGTAGCACCAATAGAAAATCTTTTACTAGCATCAATCTCAATTTCTCCAAAAATTGATAGGGTACTAATATCGTCATAAAAAACATTAAATGAGTTTCCATATTCATACCCTAATAATGAAGTTGAGGCATTAAAAACACCATTTGATTTAGAGTTATTTCTCACAAACAACGCATGGTCTTCGTTACTCTTATAACTAGCTTTAACATTAAAACTAATATTTGAAGAGATGGTTCCATTAATCCCACCAAATAGATTGTATTGTTCATTCGTTTGAGTTAAGAAAAGAGTAGGAGAAACAAACGGATTTTGTTCGCTAAATTTTTGGAAAGAATTCATATAAAGATCTCCACCAGCTCCTGCATAAAAATTAATTAAATTGGTAATTACAGGATAGGTTATTTCTATATCTGGATAAGCAAGAATGTCTGTTAAACTATTTTCTATATCTGAGGTTAGATATATTTTTGATCCTAACTTGATAGATAATTTATTCCAATTTACTCTGTAAACTGGATGAATTCCCAGATTAAAAAAACTGTATTTTATATTGCTATTGTTTAGATAGTTTTGTTCAAATTCACCTTGTAAGTAATTTATATTAGTTTGAAGTTCTAGTTCTGTGAGGTTTTTACTTATAAAACCTAATGGTATTTTTAAAGATGGTTTTAATAAAAAACCAACTTCTTTACTCCCAAATTTATCATCAAAAAGACTCAAAGCTCCTTTAATATTATCAAAATATGAATCTTCAAAAACAACTTCACTTTCTACCTCATAAAAACCATATGTTTGCTCAGCTGCAATTGAGTTGATAATGTTATTATCGAAAGAGATGTTTGGTAAACCATACCAATTATATTGTTTTTGATACATGTTTCCACCAATTTTCCATGTAAAACCTCTCTCTTCCTTCAAGTAAAATCCACCTAGATTCAGAGTAGAAAACTCATTGTTTAAAAACGTATTTTTTACTCCATTTTCTGAGGATGTATATTTCAAATATATACCATAATCAGTTTCAAACTTTCTATTTTGATGTAAGAAAAATTCTATGAAAGGAGTGGTGTAATTTCCAAATCCAAGTGCTAAGTAATTATCAAAAAGTCGTTCTTTTTTACCAACATCAATCCCCTTAACTACACCGCTTTTTGGGACAAATGTAGAGGCAACAGGAGCCGAAAAAATAGAGTAACTTAATTTTTTCTTTGAGGTCGTATTGCTTAAAATAATTTTTGGTGTTTTCTTGATTTTAAAAGCATCTGAAATTGTTGGAGTGTATGATGTAATTATATTAATTACTTCAACAATAGAATCCTTCTTTTTAGGTTTTTTTTGAGAGAAAACTTGACCTAAACTCATTATTAAAATTAATACGAAACTATATTTTTTCATCAGTCTTAATTTTTAGGAGTTGTTACCGAGTTATTTGTTTTAGATTCTTTAAGTTTTATCTTCTTTAATTCACTTTTTGCATCAATTATGATATCACTAAATTGAGAAAAATTCTTAATAATATTTTCTAAAATATAAGTGGCCTGATATGGGTCAGAATCTTCCAAAGCATAATAGTTTTTAGCCATGATAATAAAACTTTTTGCTCCCCAATATTTATAAGTAGAGAAATCAGATGTGATTGTTTGTATTATTTTATTTGAAACATCATACTCTTTTTTCTTATTGGTAAAATAAGCGCTATAATACAATGCTTCCGCTTTTAATTCTCCATTTGTATTTCGTTCTACTTCAGTGTAAAATTCTTCTGCTTTGATATAATCTTCTGTTTGAAAGGCAGATCGAGCAATAATAATTTTTGCATCATACTCTACAGTAGCATCTATTTTATCTTGTAATAATATTTTTTCTGCATAAATAACTGATTTTGTGTAATCTTGTAATTTATAGTAACCTTTCATTAAATTACTTTGTGCATATATAATGTTCAAGATTAAGTTTGCTTCTTGTTCAAGTCTTTCTAGCAATGGGATGGCAGATTCCCAATCTTCTTTTTCTAATAAAATTTGTGATAATTTATTGAGAGCTTCTTCACTAAACTCACTTTGAGGAAGAGATATTACATACTGATAGTGTTTCATCGACTCTTCATATAATTCTTTATTAACGAGTAATTGAGCTAAGTAAAAGTTTGCTTGTAAAGCATGAAGACCATCAGGAAAAGTTTCAATATATTTCTTAAAACCTTTAATGGCTGATGGAGTATCGTTTTCTAAAAATTTATTTTCTGCAGACTGATAAGTTGTATTGTCAATTTCTTCATTAGTAATATTCACAAAACTAATTCCTTGAACCCAAAGAGCATATTCATCTACAGTTCCTAGATCTATATATACATTTTTTGCATTGGTAACAGCTTCTCTTGCCTCTACAGAGTTTGGGTAACTAGAAACAATTTCTTGATAGTTTTTTAAAGCTTTCGTATTTTCATCATCATTGTAAAACAATAATCCATCTCTTAACAGAGCTCTTGGAATGTAAGAGCTTTTTGGGAAGTCTTGAAATAAGATTTTATAAGCTTTGTGAGCTTTTTTGATTTCTTTTAGAGAAGAATATGTATTTCCCAACTGAAACAAGGCATCATCTCTGAAATTTGATAAATTAAAATTATCAAGTAAATTTTCTAATGCATTTATTTTACTGGTATTCTTTTCTAAGAAGCCGTAGCACATTGCTATTTGATATTGTGCATAATCAGAACTATTACCAAGCTGATCAAGAACTTTTTTGTAAGCATCTATAGATTTACGGTATTCTTTGATGGCAAAAAAACTATCTCCCATTCTAATCGTTGCATCATCAACTAAAGACAAATCTTTTTGTTTTGTATGAATGAAGTCCTGAAATACTTTTGCTGAGGTTGAGTATTGTTTCAGTTTAAAGTAGCCGTATCCCAAATTATAATCTACAAATTGGAATTCTTCACTTTCTTTTGATGCTATTTTTTTAAAGTTAATGAAATCTTGTATACTTTCTTGGTAGTTCCCCAATCTATAATTTGTTTCTGCACACCAATAAAAAGACAATGCTTTAATAGAGGATTCAACAGCGTATTTTCCTTGCTCAAAATAAGGTAGTGCCTTTTGCATGTTGTTAGCATTAAATAACTGAATTCCTCTGTAATAAGAAACTTCTTTTATTAAGTCTTCATTTTGTTTGGTTTTATTTTTACTCAAATAATCGAGAGCTCCTTGATAATTCTGTTGATATAAATAAGAGGTAACCATTAAGCCATTAATTTCCTCATAACTTGGAGATTTTGGATAAGTTTTTAAGAAAAACTGAAGTACGTCTGCAACATTTTCATAAGGATTTCCCTCTTCATAGCTAAGCTTTGCATAGTTTAATGAGGCATCTTCTTTTACCTTTAAATCAAAACTCATTTCACTAGCACTTTTAAATGCATTGAGAGCTTCTGGTTTTTTTTTCAGATAAATATAACATTCACCTAAATTGTAATATGCTTTTTGTGAAACATTATTTTTTTCGTCAATTATTTTATTAAAATTATTGACAGCATTTTCAAAATCGTTTTGTTTAAAAAAAGCATAACCTAATTGGTAGTAATCAGTATTATTCCATTTTCCTTTTTTGCCTCTGTAAGCTTTTAAATAGTCGATGGATTCTTTATATTTTTTTAGATTGAAATAACTTTCACCAATAATTTTTGAAATTTCAGAAACTTCTTTGGGTTTAGCGTTTTCTAGAAGTTTTAGCCCAACTTCAATACATTTTTCAAATCGGCCAGCCTTAAAACTAATATCTAATAAATAATAAGTTACCTCACTTTTATATGCTTCATCATCCGCAATTTCTTCCAAGGTTTTTTCTGCAATTTCATAATCCTCTTGTTTGTATGAGATGTACCCAAAGTAGTAACGAGAATCATTCCCATATTTTGGATCATTAATTAATAATACAAACTTATTTTTTGCTAAATCTAGGTTTCTGGTAGATAGAAACGCATAACCCATTTTAAAATTGATTTCTTTTTTATTGGCTAAAGAAAGGGCATCTAAATTTACTTTTGAATACCATTTTAAAGCATATGCTGTTTTTTTATTGGCAAAATAGTAATTACCTACATTAAAGTATGCTCTGTCTTTTTTTGTACTAGAAGGATAATTATTCACAAAGCTTGTTACTTTTTTATCTGCATTAGTTTGATTTAATTTTATTGCACACATGGCATCATAATAGTCAGCATTTGCTTTTAAATCATTTTTAATAGTTGAATTTTCAGAGACTTCAATAAAGTATTTTTGTGCAGCAGCATATGCTTTGCTATTAAAGAGATTAATTGCATGATTATATTCGCTTTGAATATTGGTGTCAATTTCTGTTTGCTGACCATAGATTTGGACAGATTGTACAGAAAAAAACAATACTAGTATATGTAAATAATTATAGGGCTTTTTCATTTTTTTTTTGGATCTGTAAACTGTAAACGAACGATTTCTTTTTTTGTTGGATTTATATTGTTAAAATCGATGATGTATATTTCAAAAATAGGCATTGATTTTAGGATTATCATCATTCAGTTGGGTAAAATACTAGAAAATCTATCCAAAAAATTATGTAGGTTTGTATAAAGAACTATTTCATGGGGAATTCAATCTTACATCTAGAAAATGCAGATATTTATCAACGAGATAATTTGGTGTTATCTAAAGTAAATCTAACTATTAAACAAGGAGAGTTTTATTATTTGATTGGAAAAACTGGAAGCGGAAAAAGTAGTTTAATGAAAACTTTATATGGTGATTTAATGCTTCAAAGGGGAATAGGTTCTATAGTAGGGTTTGATCTGAAAAAACTAAAGGATAAAGAAATTCCGTTTCTTAGAAGAAAAATTGGGATTGTTTTTCAAGATTTTAAATTATTAAATGATAGAACAGTTTTTGACAATCTCTTGTTTGTTTTGAAAGCTACTGGTTGGAAAGATAAAACATCTATGAAAGCAAAAATTGAAGAGGTTTTAGATCGTGTTGGTATGAAAACAAAATACTATAAAAGCCCCTATGAATTGTCTGGAGGAGAACAGCAAAGAGTTGCAATAGCAAGAGCTTTGTTAAATGATCCAGAGTTAATTTTAGCAGATGAACCCACTGGAAACTTAGATCCCAAAACTTCTATAGAAGTAATGAATTTACTTAATAAAATTCATCAAAGTGGTAAAAGTATTCTGATGGCTACTCATGATTATGCTTTGATAGTAAAATTTAAACAAAAAACACTTAAATGCGAGGGTGGCGAATTGTTTGAGGTAGTAGCGCAAACTACTCCTTAAAGATAGTGTCAACTATTTTTTCTGCTCCACGTATTGGGTCAAAATTTTGCAACAACTTTTCACGATCTTTCCTGATAGAGGGTTTAAAATCTTTCTGAAATAATTCGGCTGTTTTTATCAAGTACTCAGCCTTAGTGTTGGCTTTTTCACAAAGTGATTCCAAGCCAGTTTTGTCTACCATATAATCATTAGCTATTACAAACCTTCCTTGGCGGAGTGTGTTTAGTAATTTTAATTTGATTCCTGTATTTTGAAAAGTAGGAAGCACATTAATATGAGCATCTTGAAATAAATTGTATAGGTCTTTATCTTCATTTAAAGGATTAAAAGATATATTTTCATGATTCTGAATCTCATTTAAAACCTCACTGTTTTTATAATTACTGGCTATCACAAGTTGATAGTCTGTTTGTTTGTATACATCAATTAAATACAAAGCTGCTTTTACATTTTCAGAAACTAATAAATGGCCGTGATATAAAATAAAACTTCCTTTGGAATTAAGGTTTGTGTGTTTCTCTACATCATGAAATGCAGGGATATAAATACTTTTGTTACCATATTTATTTTTAAAATATTCTTGTTCAATTGGAGAAATTGAGAAAACATTTTGCATTTTATGTATGATTTTTTCATAATGTTTAAGTTTTTTGGATTCTTTTTTAAAAAAAGAACGTTTAAAAGTATTGGACTCACTTTTTTCTAATCCCCTGTAAAAACGATGTTCTATATTATGAGCTCTTACATATATCTTTTTATCCTTAAGCCTATCCTCTAGTGCGGGTAATGTTGTATGCAATCCTTCAAATAAAATTGGATAGGAATCTTTAGTTAGATTAGCTACTAATAAATCATTTCCTCTACTTTTTACGATAAAAGGAGTTTTAGATAAAAGACTTTTTATAAATGAGTTTCTCTTGTAATAGAAAACTTTTTCACAATACTTTAGAAGTTCTTTTTGCTCACCTTTCCCATATTCAAAAACATGTAGGTGAATATCAACTCCTACACTATGTAAGGCTTTTATCTTGTAAAACACGTCTATAACCCCTCCATAATTAGTTGGATAGGGAACATCAAAAGAAACGATGTGTAATTTATTAGACACGCTTTAAAAAATTGAAGTTAGTTTTTCTTTTTCTATAGACCAATTTAGTTCTTCTTTTGCATCTTTAAGCTCTTTTTTGTAACTAATATACTCCATACTTTTAATAGTTTTTGCAAGGCATTCAGTAGATCTTTCTTGAAGTACTTTCCCAAACGAGTAGTTGTTTATGAGTGTTTTCATTTCTTTTAAATCAGCAACTATTACAGGAACATTCGCATGTAAATAGTCAAATATTTTATTAGGAAGAGCATATCTATAATTTAAACCTAAATCTTCTTCTAAGCTAATGCCAATTGTTGCATTAGGAGTAAGTTTTTTTAATTCATTTGGGGTTTTTTTACCCAGAAATTTTACACGATCAACCAACGAGAGATTAGTTACCTTATTTTTTAATTTCTCTGTAATGTCACCATCCCCAATAATTACAAATATGTATTCTTCAAGAAGTGGCATTGTTTCTATCATTAGTTCTAAACCCCTACCAATGTTTACTGATCCTTGGTATAGAATAATTTTTTTTCCGTTGGTTTCTATTTCAAATTCTTTCGGATTAATAGTTTTAATTACAGGAATATTCCTAATTACAATAGCTGAAATTCCATATAAATCTTGATAATGTTTTTTTATAGAATCACTAACAGTTATGACAGTTTGTAGTTTTGGAATGATAGTCTGCTCCAGAAAAACCCATACATTCTTAACTCTTTTTTTATGAACAAGCTCTGGTATTTCAGAGAATAATTCATGACTATCAAAAACTAGTTTTTTATTTTGAAGTTTACTAATTATATAATTAGGCAAAAGGGTGTCTACATCATTTGAAAATAATAGATCTTTTTTGGTAAATAATAAAAAGATAAACAAACGTATATTGAATTCAGCGTAAAATAAAAAGCCTACATTAAAGAGTAATCGAAACCTTATTGTCTTGTAATTTCTTTGAATAGGAAGACTTTTTTTTAGTTTTCTACCTACCAAAAGAACATCATAACCAATTTCAGATAAAACTTCACAAGTTTTTTCAACACGTTGATCAGTTGTTAAATCGTTTGTTACAGAAATTAGTATTCTTTTCAATACATTTTTATTTAGTTAGGCAATATATAAAAAACTAGGTAGCTTACTAAAATTCGTGTTTTTCCCAATAAAAAAGGTAAAGAATGGATTTGTTAAAAATTTAATTAAAATAGTCAAAAAAGTATTTTTTTGTAAAAAATTCAGGATTCAGCTTTTTTGCTATTTTCATATAATTATCAAGGTACTTGACATCATTAGTCCATTTAAATTTATATATGTTATAGTATAAGAGGGCCATTTCTTCATATGATTTAAATCGTTGTATTGTTAAATGTTTATCGAATGTAGCAATTTTTTCATGATCATCCATTTTAGTATAATAGATGAGTTTCATAAATAAATAATTACTGTAATGCTCGTACTTGTAGAAGAATGTGTAATCTGTTTCAGGGTTTATTTTTTCAATAATCCATTTCATTACTTCAAAGTTTCGAGTTAGTATGCTTGTAAAATTTATTTCAAATAAATATTCAATGGGAATAAAACCGTTAACTTGGTTTTTTTGATAATAATTATTTAGTTTAGAAATTATGTCAGCATCTTTCATTAACATATATTGAGAAAAAATTCTGCTTTTTAATATAGGATGAAAATCATTTTCTTCTTTTAAAATATAAAATGATTCATTACTTTTTTTATTCAAAAAGAATTTCAAATTTAAAATCCCTTCACAGAATACTTGTATATCTTTTCTTGAGGTATTGTTTCGAATTGTTTTAATAACTTCAAAATAATATGTTCCTACGCTTCCATAGTCTACAAAAATTGTAACTACTAAGTCTAGAAAATTTTCATTTAAAATCAGTTGCTTAAACGCTTTGTCATTTGTGTTTACAACGCGTAATATATATCCTATGGACATACCAATAAGTACTTTCTGGTCATAGTCAAAATTATGAGCATTCATTTTTTTGAGTTCAAAAATCCTGCGAATTAGATTAAAATTTCCAATAAGTAATAATTCTCTTATTATTTGAATGAATTTTAAGTTAAAGCTCTTTTTTTGACCAAGACTACTGTCTATATATTCTACTAATCTATTTTCCTCACCATTGTGAATAATCCTCGAGATTTCAAATTCTTGCCTCCACATGTTTCTTAATTTGAAATTAATTAAGAAATCAGAATAATTTTCAAAACTATTAAATTTTGACAGGGTATCTAATGTGAATTTACTTGCTTGCACGTTTTTAACGACTCCAAAAAATCTCCTAATCGTGTTATAGCTTATGTTTATATCATTTTCTTTAGCTATAATTTGACTCAGTATTTTGCTTTCTTTAAGGCTTTTTATTTTAAACCCAATTTTTACTTCGGTAATTTCTCTAAGTTTATTTTCCATAGATGTACTAAATATGTACTAATATACTAAAATGATTGTTATAAATTCGAAAAAATTAATAGTTTGCTCCCTAATGTAAATTATTTGGGAAAATATTCATTGAAAAAGAGAAATACTGTAAAAAAAGAGTGTAATTGCTATAATTACACTCTTTTTCATTATTATGCATAAGTAAATAGTATCTAACTATTTAAAGAGTAATTTAATAAATATGATATACCTCATTTTATCAAACTTTTTTTATGCTTTAAACAATCTTTTGTGGAAAAGAGCACTGTCTAAATTTAATTTATGGTTTATCATAGCATCGAGATCATTGATAACAAGCATAATTGGCTTTATTGTTATAATTTCTGTTTATTTAGATACCATAAATACTATAGACTTTCCTTTTTTGCTTACTATTTTTATTGCTTCAGTTTTTGGTTCATTAGGCTTAATCTGTATGATTTATGCTCTTAAAAATGGAAGCTTATCGCAATTAGCCCTTTTTAATTTGATGATTGTTTTTCTTGTTGGTTCTTTTTTATTTTTTTTTGAGGGCTTAGACTTTAAAAATTACAGGGTAGCTTCTTTATTAATAATTGGTGGATTTGTATTGTATATATATCAAATTAAAAAAAAGAATACACAGCAAATTCCCAAACAACAACTGTTACTATTCTCCCTAATGTCAGTTTTTTTTGCATGTTCAATCCTTATGCATTGGTATAGTTTAAAGAAAGACATCCCAGTAATTTTCTCTGTAACAACTCAAGAATTGGTAGTTTTTTTATCTTCAATAACCATAGTAATTATCAGTCCGTCTTTATCTCTAGTGAAATTCCGCGATGAGTTAAAAAAAATATCAACTACTGTTATTTTAATGGCTACCATAATTTTTGCAGCTATTTGGACAGGTTTCTCAGGATTACAGTTTACAGACCCATTAATTTCCTCTCTTATTAGTCTCTTAACCCCCATTTTAACCATACTATTTGGTGTGATTTTTTATAAGGATAAATGGAATTATTTAACGATATTTTCTTTTTTACTTATTTCTTTTGGAATTTATTTGATAAATTTAGAGATACCCTAGAGTAATCAGAAAGCTTATTTTTTTGAGAATAGTTTTACCATAAAAAACACCAAACTTAAAATAACTAAAGCTCCTATAAATATGAATATTTTTTCTTGAGATAATTTAGATAAAAGCCAAACAATAGTTGTAGACGATATAATTGGAATCAAATAGCTGCCAGGAATTTTAAAACCATCATTTTTTTTATTAGATTTTGATGATTTCAACTTTATAGTTGCCAAAGATATACCCAGATATATAAGGAGTGTTGAAGCACTAGAAATAATTGCTAATCCCTTAAATCCTCCAGCGATAGAAAAGCCAAAACCTAAGCAGATATAAACTATAATAGCTATGTGAGGTGTTGTATATTTTTCATGAATTTTACCTAAACTTTTTAGCGGGATTACATTTTGTATTGTTGCTGCAAAAATTACTCTTGGCATGCTAAGAATCTTGCTACTTATACTCCCTATCATAGAAACTGCAGCTCCAAAAGTAATGACAGTAAAACCTATTGGTCCAAAGACAACATTTGCAACCTCAGCTAATGGGTTTTTATCAAAATTAGAAAGCGTATTGCCTAGAACACCTTGTGATATAAGTTGAATTAAAACATAGATAATAAGGATGGTGACAATACTTAACGCTATGGCTTTAGGAATTGTCTTCTTTGGATTTTTAACTTCTCCACTTAGTGATAGTCCTTTTTCTGCACCTACAAATGCAAAGAATAAAATTAAAGACATTTCTCCAATTTCAGTTGTAGAGGGGGTGTTTTCCCAATAAAGATTTGAAACACTAACTTCTGTAAATCCAAAAATAATGATCAAGAACAAAGGAGCTAATTTTAGCAATGTAATAATTTTTACAATCCCAACTCCTTTTTTTAAACCAATAATATTAATATAACCAAAACCAAAAAAAAGTAGAATAAAAAAAATAGACTGTGTCCACAACTCATTAAATATTGGTAAAAATGTACTTAAAATATCCACGATAGCATTCGCAACAGCAGCATCACCAGTAAATGAGGCTACAACTATTAGAATTGCTGTAAGAAACCCTGGATAATTACCAAAAGATGACTGTATATAGGTGTAGCTTCCTCCATCTTCAGTAAAAACACTTCCTAGTTCAGCAAAGCATGCCATTACTAATACCATTACAAAACCGCAAAATAAGTAGGCAATAATGCTTGCTGCACCAAGACTAGCGGCAATTACAGCTGGTAATACAAAGATTCCACCTCCTATAATAATATTTATAATATTAGCACTTAGTCCAAGAACTCCTACTTCTCTTTTTAATTTCATATTCTACTTATACATTAAAACGAATCACAAATTACACATTTAAATTAATAGTCATTTAGGAAAACTTGATTTTCGACAAGATACATTTATCAAAAAATAGCTATAATTAATTGAAATAACACGTATTATTAATTATCAATACAATCTAATTATATTTGTTTTTCTGTTTTTAAAATCTAATATATCTTAAAAGATTTTTGTTTATATTTTAACAGTTTTTGTAATAACTCTCCTCTAAATTTTATTTAATATTAAAGATTCTATGAAATCATTACTAAAAAATATTTTAGCACGCGCTATCGGTTATGCGCCGTACCTTATTTTATTTTATTTTATATATCAGATAGCAATTTTTAGAGAGATGATTCTCATTAATACCCTGCTTCAATTTCTTCTATTTTTATTTGTTGCTTGTATTCCTGCTCTTCTTACTAAAAGAATGTCATATGTAGACATTGCATGGCCTTGGGGTTTAGTTCTTATTGGGGTGTTGGTTTTGTTTTTAGGTGATGGGTACAGGCCAAGAATCTATATGGTAGCAGGGATGTATTTATTTTCTGGTCTAAGAATGGGAATTGGAGCGCTTATATTATTTTCAAAAGGACATTTAAATTCAGAATTGTCTAGATATTCATATCAAAGAAGACGCTGGAACAAAGCTGGGTATAAAAATTTAAATCTATCACTACAGTATGAAATTATGATTCAATGTTTTGCTAATATTACTTTTTTAGCAATTCCTGCAATTCTAATGTCCACTAACTCCACGAATAGTATTTCAACGCTAGAGCTAATTGGAGTAGGGCTATGGGCAACTTGGTTTGTTTTAGAACATATCTCAGATATGCAAAAACAACAATTTTTAAAAAAATCATTCTTAGAAAAGAAAAAGAAACAAGTTTGTAATGTTGGATTTTGGAAATATACTCGTCACCCTAATTATTTTTCAGAATGGATGGTATGGAATGCGATGATTATTTCTTCCATATCTTCTTTTAGCGCTGCTTTTTCAGAAGACCAGCAATTGGTTTGGATCATTATTTGTATAGGGTTGTTTTATATCTCTTACATTATGTATACAACATTGGTTTATTATACTGGAGCAGTACCATCTGAGTTTTATACGCTACAAAAGAGACCTAACTATAAAGAATATCAAGAGCAAACAAATATGTTTTTTCCTGGCCCAAATAAAAACAAATATTAAATATGAAAATTTTAAAAAACCTCTTTTATTTAGCCTTCATTGGAGTTTTGTTTTTTAGCTGTTCAAATGAAGATTCCGAATTAAATTCAGAGCCAGAAATTATTGAAGCTTACGAAGCATTAGATGTTTCTTACGGTTCAGATAGCAATCAAGTTTTTGATATCTATCTTCCAGAGGGTAGAACTGAAAATACCAAAGTTTTATTTTTAGTTCATGGAGGTAGTTGGGTAGGTGGTGATAAAGAAGATATGAATGGTGTTAGAGATTATGTATTACAAAATCATCCATCTTTAGGGATTGTAAATATGAATTATACTTTGGCAGGAGCAAATTCACCACCAATTCCTATGCAAACCAATGATATAAGTGCAGTAGTAAATTATATTACATCCAATAAAACATCACTTATTATAAGTGATGATATTGGCTTTATTGGTTTAAGCGCTGGTGCCCACTTGTCATTATTATGGAGTTATGCTAATGATACAAATAATCAAGTAGACATGGTGTGTAGTATTGTAGGGCCAGCAAATTTTACAGATCCAGCCTATTACAATAGCACCAATCCAGTCTTTCAATCTATGTATATTTTGTTTGGAAATCCTTCAATTCCTTTTTTAGAATCTGCTAGCCCATATCATACAGCCACAGCTACTTCTCCTCCAACATTACTTTTTTACGGTGGTCAAGATCCGTTGGTGCCAAACTCACAAGGAATTGATTTAGATTCTCAACTTACCAACCTCGGGGTTCCCCATGAATTTACTTTTTACGAAGAAGAAGGTCATGGTTGGTATGGTCAAAATCTAACAGACACATTCAACAAAATATCAAATTATATAAATCAATATTTATAAAAATAAATGTTTTAAATTTTATTGTAAGACATTATTTTAACTCAAAAATCCTATGAAAAAAATTGTATTCCTTCTTTTTGCTATCAGTATTTATTTTAAAGGGTATTCTCAAATTAACCCAGATCATATAGAAATTATAAGAGATAATTATGGTGTGCCTCATATATATGCAGCAACAGACCCTGAGGTAGCTTATGGCTTTGCCTGGGCACAAGCAGAAGACCATTTTAAACTTATTCAAGAGGGCTATTTAGCGGGTAACGGATTGCTGGGGAAACTCATTGGTTTAAAAGGTGCCGGAGCCGATTTTTTAACACAATTAATTCAATCTGAAGAAACGGTTGATAAATACTACAACACCCTCGATAAAAAATTTATAGCCCTAGCAGAGGCCTTTGCAGCCGGTTTAAATGCATATTCTAAAAAACATCCAGAAGAAATTTTAGAGAAAAAGCTTTTTCCTCTTACCGTAAAAAAATTACTTCGCTACACGCAATTGCAACTGTTTATTTCTAATGAAGCAGATAAACTAGTTAGTGGCATTGTAAATAACAGTTTGTCTTGGCCTTACAAAATTGAAGAAGATAGTAAAGGATCAAATTTTATTGCTGTTAGTAGAAATAGAACCGGTTCAGATGAAACATTCTTGGCCATTAATACACATCAACCATTAGAGGGGCCAACCTCATGGTATGAGGCACATTTAGTAAGTAAAGAGGGTACCAATATTATTGGAGCTGCATTTCCTGGTACACCTTGTATACTTACTGGTGCAAATGAATATTTAGGATGGACCCATACCGTAAACTATCCAGACAAAGCAGATGTATTTGCGCTTCAGATGCATCCAAAGAAAAAAGATGTTTATTTGGTTGATGGTAAACCCTACAAATTAGAAAAATTTAAAGCAAAACTTACTGTAAAATTTCTTGGAATAAATATACCAATTAAGAAAAAGTTTTATAAAAGTATTTACGGTCCAACATTAAAAAATAAAACCGGGGTTTATTCTGTAAGAACTCCAAGTACCACAAATATTACAGCCATAGAGCAGTGGTGGAAAATGAATAAAGCTACTAATTTTTCAGAATTTTATGAAGCTTTAGAAATGAAAGCATTGCCAGGATATAATATTGGGTATGCAGATAGAAACGATACAATTTTTTACATTTCAAATGGTAAAATTCCTATAAGAGCAAAAGGCTATGACTGGACAGATGTTGTTCCTGGAAATACTAAAGAAACCTTATGGGATAGTTATTATGATATTAAAGATTTACCACAAGTTGTAAAGCCAGCATCTGGTTTTGTGTACAATGCCAATCACAGCCCCTTTAAATCATCAAGTGAGGCAGACAATCCAATTGCTGAAAATTTTGCCAAAGAAATAAATTTTGAAACCTATGATAATAATCGCTCAACTAGGCTTTTGAAATTATTAGAGGAAGAAGAGCGTATAGATTATAAACGTTTTAAACGTATTAAATACGATCATCAATTACCAACACCTTTACAATATAACTACATGGATTTAAATCCATTGTTTGACATGAAGGTAGCCGATTATCCGGAAGTAAGCACCTTATTAACAGACATTCAAAATTGGGATAGAATTACCAATCCAACATCCTATGGAGCTGGTGCATATGCTTCTTTATATTATCAGTTAACCCCTTTTTATTATCAACTTGGAAAAGATAGGGTTTTTACAAAAGAGGCTTTATATGAAGCTTTAAAAATTACAAAAGCACATTTAAAAACGTATTTTAATGCAGAACGAATTCAACTTGGTGAATTTCAAAAATTAGTAAGAGGAGATAAAGAGCTTCCCATTTTTGGACTTCCAGATGTGGTAACTGCTATGAGAGGGCAACCCTACAAGGATGGGAAAATTAAAATTACTCATGGAGAATCTTACATTGGGTTAGTTAGGTTTACCCCAAATAAAACCTATTTTGAATCTGTAATTTCTTTTGGAAATAGCCGCAGGCCAGAAAGTCCTCATTACACAGATCAGATGGAACTGTATTCAAATTTTGAAACAAAAACAATGTCATTCGATCGATCAGATGTTATGAAAACAGCAAAAAGAGTATATGCTCCAAAGTAGGCGTCTTGTAAAATTAGTTTAGTTGAAAATCGTATAATCTACCTTTTTTATTTTTTGATTACTCATTTTGGCGGTCAAAACTTTTATCAATTTTTGTTGGTAAATATAATTTTCTAAAAGACAATCTTTTTGAGTATCGTCAAAAATTTTAATAGAGGCAAAAAAATCTGTTTCAGTTTCAGCACCGTCTGCCACTACTGTAAACAAACTATTATTTTCATCTAGTAGCTTTACATTTTCCCATATAAAACTATTCATATTTTTTTGATGTATGCCTTTTGTTTTTTTGTTCCATTTACCAAAGTTTAGATACATAAGTTTCATTCCATCCCTGGCAGATTTTATCTTATAAAAACGAAGCTCATTAACGTAAATGGTATCTTTTTTAACTAAGATTGGCGTAGTAACAACTTTGAAGTGAGAATTTGCCTTATTTATTGACACCTCTTTGATTGATAAACAACCAAAAATAAAAAGTGCAAAGAAAAAATAAATGTAATTTCTCATACAGAGGAATTAAACAACTTTTTTCTCTATGGCTAAAAAATGAGTTACTTTTTCTTTATATAAAGGAATAATTTTCACTTCACATTTATATGGAGTATTATCTTTTCTGTAGTTGGTAATTACCTCAGTAAAAGGTTCAAGAAGTTCGAGTTTAGTTCTAATCCTCTTTTTAGTTGTTCTCTGAGTATTTTCACCTTGTAAAAAATTTGGAGTTTTATTTATAGCAAATTTTTTAGAGTAGCCTGTCATTTCAGTAAAGCCATTGTTTACCCAAAGTATTTTTTGGTTGATATCAGTAATAACAAGTGCTTCGAAGTCTTGATTTTGAAAAATACTATCAATTTTATTTTTCCACTTCGATTTTTTAGCAAAAGATTTTACTTGTTCTATATCATTCAAAATTTTTGAATTCTCAATTGTTGTACTAAAATCTTCACTAAAAATATCCCAACTCATAAGCGGCATAATACTCTGATCTGATGTAGATGCTTCGGATGTAATATTCTTATAGTCAGTCTCTTGAGTAGAGTCTAAATAGATGTCTAAAGACATCATATTAGAAATATTATATTTCATATATTTTTAAATTAATATGGTAAATACATGTATCATTTATGATACCTTACAAAGATAATGAAATATCAATAAATTAGAAAAGCAAAGACGTATGTTTAACATACTGTAATCACCACTGTCCAACATCAAAAATTATTTATTTATCTTTAAAAATTATGAAAAAATACATACTCTCTTTAGATCAAGGAACTACTAGTTCACGAGCAATTATTTTTGATAAAAAAGGAAGCATAGTTTCTGTTGCTCAAAAAGAATTTCAACAATTTTTCCCAAAACCAGGTTGGGTAGAACACGATCCTAATGAAATTTGGTCAACTCAAGTAGGTATTGCAGCTGAGGCCATTACTAAAGACGGATTAACTTCTCAGAATATTGCTGCTATTGGTATTACCAATCAGCGTGAAACAATTGTTGTTTGGGATAGAAAAACAGGAAAACCTGTTTATAATGCTATCGTATGGCAAGACAAAAGAACCTCAGATTTTTGCGATCAGCTCAAAGAAATGGGCAAGAGTGAGTTCATTAGAGAAAAAACTGGCTTAGTTATAGATTCGTATTTTTCAGCCACAAAAGTAACATGGATTTTAGATCATGTAGAGGGGGTAAGGGAAAGAGCCGAAGCTGGAGAATTAGTTCTAGGAACAATAGATACTTGGTTGATCTGGAATTTCACAAAAGGAGAACAACATATTACTGATGTAACGAATGCTTCAAGAACGATGTTGTTTAACATCCATACCATGGATTGGGATGAAGAATTATTAGCATTATTTAGGATTCCAAAAAGCATGCTGCCTCAAGTTAAACAATCTAGTGAGGTGTATGCTCACACAAAGTCTGTTTTTTTTGGAGAAAAAATACCAATTTCAGGAATTGCAGGTGATCAGCAAGCTGCCTTGTTCGGACAAATGTGTACAAAAAAAGGAATGGTAAAAAACACTTATGGAACGGGATGTTTTATGCTTATGAATATTGGCGATAAACCAATTATATCAAAAAATAATCTACTAACAACAGTAGCCTGGAAAATTAACAACAAAACGCACTATGCATTAGAAGGTAGTATTTTTATTGCAGGAGCTGTTGTTCAATGGTTGCGTGATAGTTTAAAGATCATAAGAACCTCTCAAGATGTGGAAGCACTAGCTAGTTCTGTTTCAAGTTCAGAAGGAGTTTATTTTGTTCCTGCTTTTGCAGGTTTGGGGGCGCCTCATTGGAATCAGCACGCACAAGGAACTGTATTTGGGTTAACAAGAGGAAGTACAGATGCTCACATTGCTAGAGCAGCTCTAGAATCTATTGCCTTTCAAACGATGGATGTTTTAAAAGCCATGGAAGCAGATTCCAAGATTGCCATTAAAGAATTAAGAGTAGATGGTGGTGCAACAATTAATAACATGCTCATGCAGTTTCAAGCAGATGTATTAAATACAATTACGGTTCGCCCAAAGGTGGTTGAAACTACCGCTATGGGAGCTGCTTTTTTAGCAGGATTGGCCGTTGGATATTGGGAAAGTCAAGAAGAAATTCAAGACATATGGCAAATAGATTCGTCATTTACTCCATTAAAGTCAAGAGAGCTAATTAATCAACAAATTAAAGGTTGGTATAGAGCAGTAGATGCTTTAGAATACTGGACAAAAAATTAATAATTAATAAAAATTATGACACCATTTATTGCAGAAATTATTGGAACTACTTTACTTATAATACTAGGTGGAGGAGTTGTTGCCAATGTAGAATTGAATAAAACTATTGGAAATAATAGTGGTTGGATTGTTGTTACTACTGGTTGGGCACTGGCTGTATATGTTGCTGTAGTTGTAACCGGACCCTTCAGTGGTGCCCATATTAATCCTGCAGTTAGTATCGGTTTAGCTGTTGCAGGAGAATTTGCTTGGGAAATGGTTCCTTCGTATGTTTTAGCTCAAATGATTGGTGCCATGCTAGGGGCCACCATTGTTTGGCTGGTGTATAAAAATCATTTTGATGCAACTAAAGATGGAGATACTAAGAAAGCTGTCTTTTGTACAGCACCTGCTATACGGCACAGGTTTTTTAATTTAGTGGGAGAAATTGTAGGCACTTTTGTATTGGTATTTACCATTTTAAATTTTACAGATGCAGCTCTAGCAGATTCAAATCAACTAGTTGGCCTTGGATCATTAGGAGCACTTCCCGTTGCTTTTTTAGTTTGGGCTATTGGTTTGTCTTTAGGAGGTACAACAGGCTATGCTATTAATCCAGCAAGAGACTTGGGGCCAAGAATTATGCACGCCATATTACCCATAAAAGAGAAGGCATCTAATGATTGGAGCTATTCTTGGATTCCTATTCTTGGACCAATTACCGGAGCGTCATTAGCTGCTTTGTTAGCTTTATTCTTATCTTAAAAGCTAAATTTATAGTACAATTAAAACTACTTTTGTTTCATTAAAAACACAATAATTTATGCAGCATATTGCCTCACCGTTTACATTGCCAAATGGTTCAATTTTAAAAAATAGAATTGCTAAATCAGCCATGAGTGAAAACTTTGGTACAAAGTATCATGCGCCAAGCCCAGGTTTAATCCATGCATACAAAGTATGGGCAGAAGGCAATCCAGGATTGTTGATTACCGGAAATGTTATGGTAGATTCAAAAGCACTAGGTGAAGCTAGAAATGTTGTGGTAGAAGACTATAAGCATTTTAAAGAACTAAAGGCTTGGGCTAAGTCTGTTGTAGGAACAGGAGTTCATATTTGGCCTCAAATCAATCATCCAGGACGACAAGCATTTGCCTCAATCAATAGAGTTGTAGTTGCTCCATCTGCAATTCCACTTAAAATGGGAGGGGCTTCAAAAATGTTTGCCATACCCAAGGCATTAACTGAAGAAGAAATTTGGGAAATTATCAAACGTTTTGGAACAACTGCTAGAATATGTAAAGAAGCTGGATTTACAGGTTGTCAAATTCATGGAGCCCACGGATATTTAGTGAGTCAGTTTTTATCTCCTAACAGCAATGTTAGAACAGATCAATGGGGTGGTGCATTAGAAAATAGAGCTCGGTTTGTATTAGAGATTTATCGAGAAATTAGGCGTCAAGTAGGGGCAGATTATCCAGTTGGAATAAAAATTAATTCTGCAGATTTTCAACGAGGTGGTTTTACAGAAGAAGAATCTATGGAAGTTATTCAGCTCTTAGGAAATGAAGGAATGGATTTAATTGAAATATCTGGAGGAACCTACGAAAGACCAGCAATGATAAAAGGAAATCGTAAAAAAAGTACTGAAGAGCGTGAGGTGTATTTTTTAGAATATATAGAAAAAGCAAGAAAACTAACTCAAACACCCTTGTTATTAACAGGAGGTTTTAGATCGGTATCAGTTATGGAAGGTGCTTTAGCCAGCGGTAAGTTAGATGTTGTTGGTTTGGCTAGGCCTTTTTGTTTATATCCAGCACTAGCCAATCAAATTTTTGAGGGCTCAGTTGAAAAATTTGAAGCACCCATTCCTCGAATAGGAATTCCGTTACTAGACAAGTTAGGTGGTGTAGAACTTCCTTGGTATGAACTTCAAATACAGCGAATAGGAAAAGGAAAAAAACCTAAAAAGAATCTTCCAGGTATATTTGCATTTTGGTTTACTATGAAAAGTTTATTTGTAAAATCTTTCTGGAAAAATTAATCTTATTCCCATTTAGTTACTTTCATAATTTTATCAAAAATAGCTGTATTGTCATACATTCCTGAAAATTCTTTAGCTCCAGGACCGTAAGCAAAAACAGGAATTAAGGAGGCTGAATGTCCAGTGGTAGAGAAGGTCATTTCTATTTCCTTATAATCGTCATACTCTTCACCATCTGTAGAGTATTTTTTCTTAGATGCTAACGTAAAACCGCCTGTTTCGTGATCGGAGGTTACAATAACAAGGGTATTTCCATCCTGTTCTGCAAAATCTAATACTTTTCCAATAGTATTGTCAAAATCAATGAGTTCAGATACTAGGTAGGGTGCATCATTATCATGACCTCCCCAATCTATTTGAGACCCTTCAGACATTAAGAAAAACGGTTGGTTATCTTTACTTAAGAATTGTATCCCTAGTTCAGTAGCTTTAGGAAGAAAATCTCCTCTACCTTCAGAGATACGATCCATTCCTTCTTTGGCCAATAAGTAGCCCACTTTTTTACTATTGGTAATACTAGACAAAGTTGTTAATCCAATAGTATCTATATTAAAATTATTACTAGTTAAAGTGTTTAAAATATTTTGCTTGTCTTTACGATTGTTAAAAAACTGAAGTCCACCCCCAGCAAAAAAATCTATATTAGATTCAGCTAATTGAACTGCTATCTCCTCTTCAAAATCTCTATTAATAACATGAGCATAAAAGCTGGCAGGAGTAGCATGTGTGATAGATGATGTTGCAATCATCCCAGTTTTAATATTTTTTGAAGACACTATTTCAACTAAATTTTTCACCATGGTAGAATCATCTGCAACACCAATAGCCCCATTGTATGTTTTTTCCCCAGCTGCAAATGCAGTAGCTCCAGCAGCAGAGTCCGTAACATCTTCTCTTGAAGAGGAGGTTTTTATTAAACCAATGGTTTGAAATCGCTGGTAATTTGAAGGAGTTTCTTTAAAATAGAAAGCAGAAGAAATTTGTGATAAACCAGTCCCATCACTAATCAAAAGAATTACATTTTTTGGAGTAGTATTGTTTTTTGTGCTTGTGTTGCAAGAAAAAAACATAAGTACAGTTAGTAGTAATAGAATTTTTTTTGGAATCATTTTTCTTCGATAATTATCAGACAATAAACAATGAATTTTTAAAACAAAGCAAAAGTAAGGTTTTCAGTTAAATACGGAATGTTATTAGGGTATTAATACGCTAATAATAAATAGGGGTTAACTGCTTCATAAAATTATTTAGAATATTTCTAAATAATTTTTTTTTTTGAAGATTCATATGTAGTTTTGCCATCAAATGCAAAGCAAAAAAGTTACTTCAGAAAAATTAAGTGTAAAACAAATAATTGTTCTAGCACTCCTTTTTATGATGGTTGGAACACTTTTAGAATTGTATTTATTAGATCATTATGAGGATGCATATCAATTAATCCCAGTTTTATGCATTGCTTTTTCACTCATAAACCTGATCATTCTTTTGTTTAAAAAATCAAAAAAAATCATCAATTTATTTAAACTGCTGCTAGTTTTAACATCTCTCAGCGGTGTTTATGGTGTTTTCTTGCACCTGCAATCTAATTTTGAGTTTGAGCAGGAGATGAAACCAACAGCCACTAATTGGGAATTATTTTCCGAAAGTTTATCTGGTGCCTTACCAACCTTAGCCCCTATGAGTATGTTAGTCTTAGCATTCATCGGGTATTCATATTTAATTTTAATAAAACAACAACATGAAAAAATTTAGTACACTATTTATCATCACGCTATCCGTAAGTTTATTTCTAGTATCCTGTAAACAATCAGTAGAAAAGAAACAAAACACACCAAACAATTTAGAAGTTAAAGAAGTAGAAAAACCTTCACCTCTAGTGGTCTTAAATGCTAATTTAGCCACGGAATCAGATTTAGTTACTTTGGGCCTCTCAGAAGAGGTAGTTCAAAAACTTTTAGCAGCAAGACCTTTTCTATCCATGGCAGATTTTAATTCAATCATAGAATTAGAAAATACAGAAGAACTTTTTAAAAAGATATTTGTACCCTTTAATCTAAACACTACAGAAGAGAAAGATTTTAAAATGATTCCTGGAGTTGGTGATAAAATGGCACACGAATTTGAAGAGTACAGACCCTACACGAGTATATTACAATTTAAAAGAGAAATTGGAAAATATGTAGACGAACAAGAAGTAGCTCGTTATTTAGACTATGTTTTTGTACCTGTAGAATTAAACACATCTTCAGAAGACGATATCAAGGCGCTACCTGGTATTGGAAAAAAAATGACTCATGAATTTTTAGAGTATAGACCTTATAAAAATCTAGCTCAATTTAGAAAAGAAATAGGAAAGTATGTAGATGATAAAGAACTTTCAAGATTAGAACGTTTTGTTTATTTAGAAGACTAATTATTTTCAATATCATATGAATTGAAAACAATACTTCAATTTAAAAATCATCCCAAAATACTTTTTTGAGATGATTTTTTATTTTATTAAATGAGTAATTTTCATGCAGTATTTCTTAGAACCTAGAAAGATATTTCTCTAAATTTATTTATTATCTTTAGCTTCATAATCAATAGACTCAAAATGAAAAATCAACTAATTACTCTTTTCAGTTCCTTTTTTTGTTACCTTATTTTTACAACCACTATTCAAGCTCAAGAATCTATTTTTGATAAACTAGACAGTATAGCTATTGTAGATGAAAAAGTAATGATGCCCATGCGAGACGGTGTAAGGCTTGCTAGTGATATTTACAGACCAAAAGGGGCGGGGAAATATCCTATTATTTTTTCTAGAACTCCCTACAACTTTAATTCTTGGGGCGATGGCAAACAAAGAACTAGAACTGCTAAACGTGCCTACGAATATGTGAAAAAAGGCTATGCTTATGTAGTTCAAAACGAGCGAGGACGCTACTATTCTGAGGGAGAATGGGATATTTTAGGAGTCCCTCTTACAGATGGGTATGATGCTTTCGAATGGATGAAAAACCAACCTTGGTCTAATGGAAAGATTGGAACCATAGGATGTTCTTCAACTGCAGAATGGCAAATGGCTGTTTCTGCACTAGACCACCCATCACATGCAGCCATGGTACCACAAGGTTATGGTGCTGGTGTTGGACGTGTAGGAGCTATAAACGAACAAGGAAATTGGTACCGAGGAGGTGTAGAACAAATGTTGTTTTTTTCTTGGTTGTATGGTGTAGAACACGATAAATTTAAACCAAGAATCCCAAAAGGAGCCTCACAAGAAGACTTAATTAGAATTTCAAGATTCTACGATTTAGCCCCCGAAAACCCTCGTGTAGATATGGCTAAAGCGTTAACTCATTTACCCATTCAAGACATCCTGAAAAACATTAATGGTAAACAGGAGATTTTTGACAAAATGATTCGTCGGAAACCAAATGATCCAGATTGGTTTAAGGGTGGTATTTACCATGATGATAAAGATATTGGAACACCAAGTTTTTGGTTTGCTTCCTGGTATGACGTCTCTATTACACCAAATATTTCATTATTTAACCATGCAAGAAATAACTCTAAAGATCCTTTTATAAGAGACAATCAATATTTAGTGATAGCTCCAACACTTCATTGTGGGTATACAAGAGCAACGGAAAATACAATTGTAGGAGAACGTAGCGTTGGCGACGCCAGACTAAATTACGATGAACAAATTACAAAGTGGTTTGATTTGTGGTTAAAAGGAGCCTCAAATGATTTTAAAGAAACCACTCCTAGAATACAATACTACACTATGGGAAGTAATGAGTGGCAGTCATCAGAGGTGTGGCCTCCAGAGAATACCCAATTAACTACGTATTATTTACATAGTAATGGTCATGCAAATAGCAGATTTGGAGATGGAATGTTGTCTACTTCTAAAGCTAAAAAAGACCGTCCAGATCATTTTACCTATGACCCTATGGCGGCAGTGCCATCTTATGGAGGAAATGTTTGTTGTACAGGGAATGCAGTAAAAGGGGGTGCATGGGATCAACAAGATATGGAAGCTAGAAATGATATTTTAGTATATACCACAGCTGTCTTAGAAGAAGATACTGAGGTTAGCGGATTTATTAATTCTAAACTGTATGTATCTTCAGATGTAAAAGACACAGACTTTACCATTAAATTAATTGATGTATATCCAGATGGTTCGGCGTATAATTTAGATGAAACCATTCAACGAGTTCGTTATCGTGAAGGATATGACAAAGAAGTTTTCATGGAAAAAGGAGAGGTGTATGAAGTAAATTTAACCCCCATGTCTACCAGTAATGTATTTAAAAAAGGACATCGTATACGCATAGAAATTTCAAGTAGTAATTTTCCGAGGTTTGCAAGAAACTTAAATACTGGTGGAAATAATTATGATGAAAAAGTTGGGATAACAGCGCACAATACCATTCATCACTCTGCAAAATATCCATCTCAAATACAAATTCCTATAGCAGTTAAGTAAATACATAACTATCTATTGAATATTTTTTCACCAATTAAAGATACTTAAACATAAAAAAAGCTCTCCTAACCGGAGAGCTTTTTAAACTTTTAATTCTAGCGTATAATTAAAATAGTTGTCTTAATTACAGCAGCCATCGGTATCGCATTGGCAATACTTCAAATTATAAATATGTAACACCGCTAGGCTAATGGCAGTGATGTAAATAAAAGTTTCAGGCAATGAAGTCCATGCTAATTTTTCATTAAAAATTAATAAAAATAAAGCTGTCCAATTGATCCACAGTGCGGTTTTCATAAACTCTTTTGAAGTTTTTTTGGCAGAACTATGTACAGCAAAAAAAGAAATGATTAAAAAAATATAATCTAGATTTTTCCACCAAGTTGGGCTACTCCCACAGTTACCAACAACACATGTATTAGCAAGAAATATAAAAGGAGTAACGAAGCAGTGAATCATACACAAGGTACTTGCAATCACTCCAAATGTATCTGATTTTTTTAAGATTAATTTCATAACAAACTTTAATGCAACTAAGTTGCAAATATATACATTCAATTTGTTAATTCATTAAAGATGTAATAAATTTGTTTGAATGGGTATTTTAAGAAAAACACAATCTTTAGCACTAATGTTAGATGAATTTGATAAAAGTTCACATGCTATTTCTGCGATAGATTTAATTAGTAGACTTTCCAATAAATTAAATAAAACTACTGTTTATAGAATTCTAGATAAACTTGAAGATGATGGGTTATTACATTCTTTTCTTGGAAAAAATGGCATTAAATGGTATGCGAAATGTAACGGATGTTCAAAAACAGCGCATACAGATGTTCATCCACATTTTCAGTGTGTAGATTGTGGGAGAGTAGATTGTTTAGCTATTCAAATACCAATTCCAGAACTACCCAATAGAACGGCTCTCATGTCTAGTGTTTTAATACAAGGTAAATGCCAAAACTGTTTGTAAAGTTAGTTCTAATCTTATTTTAAAATTTCACTTGCTTTCCGTCTAGTGTACCTCTATAAAATTGATTGTTTTTTATAAACAATAACTCACCATAAGTACCTTTTTTAATGCTAGAATCTACACCAAAAATCTTTTGATCATATAATTGAACAACCTTTTCATTAGAACAATGTCCAACAACAATATGTTCTGAGTTTACTTGAGTTAAGATTTTTGAAATATCAGCATCTACTAAATTGTCATAGAAATACCCTCTATACCAAATTAAACTTTTTTTACCATAGTAGGTTTTATAAAAATCAGTAGATTTCATTTCTTGTTTACTTCTTTGAATAGAAGACCTCATTATTTGATTAGTGTTGCTAAGATCTATTCCATTTTCAGCAATAAATTCTTCAGAGACTCCTCCATGAACAAAAATGGAATTATTAATTTTAATAATGGTAGATTTTGAGCGCAACCACCTACCAATTATTGTTTGATTATTATACAATTCATCATACGCTAGCCCAAGTAATTCAGAAGAAACCTTGTATCTGTCATGTACATATCTTAAATCTTTATGAAGCACCATATACTCATGATTTCCTAAAAGAAAATGAAGACGTCCTCCGTTTTCTTTTGCCTGAATTTCCAATTTAAAAAGAAGCCATAGCATTTCATTAATTTTAGGACCTCTGTCAAAAACATCACCAACAATGACTAGATGACCTTTTCCAAAATTCCAATCTAAATTAGGGTCAATAATGCCATTGTTTTTTAAGATCTCTACAGCCAAATCATATTGCCCATGAATATCACTTAATGCAGCTATATTTTCAACATTTTTATACATAGATTTTTGAGGAGTAAAAATTGTATCATACAGAGTAGGTTCTAGAACTTTTGAAGTTACCTTCCCATTAAGTATCTTTTTTTCAATGAGTTTATTATTACTTATAAAAATATAAGGGCCATCAGAGAAATTAGTAAGATCTAAAAAAGGATCATCAGTTCCTTGACTCGTAACAGATGTAATTGAGAAGATGGTTACAATAAAGATTATTAGATAGCTATTTTTCATGTAAGAAATTTACAAAATAAAAAAGACAGTATCGTGATTTTATGTTTTAATGGAGATTAGTTTTACCTCAAACCATTAATATCATACTTAGACATAAAACTCCAAACTAAATTAGAAGCATTTTGGCCCTGATAAGGCTCATTAAACCAGACATGGTCTCCTCCAATATATTTATAGTGTTCAACAGATACTGAATTATCTCCTTGGTCATATACATAATGTTCAATAGCCATTGCTCCTGTATTATCAATATTTACAATAGGTGTTGAAACCGTATTGTTAAAATTTATCCAATAGTCTAATGTACTTTGTACAGAATTCCAATCATTACTCCCATTATAGGAAACAACACCATCAGAGGTTCCATGAAGATGTACTACTGGCATAGGATGACTGGTAGGTCCTGTACAGTTTAACATGGTTCCAGAAACAGATGCCACCGCAGCAATTAAATCACTTTTATAATTCGCAAGCCCGTATGCCATCATACCTCCGTTTGAGTATCCCGCAGCATAAATTCTTTCCATATCTAGATTATACTGAGACGAAATCTCACTAATCATAGCCTCCACAAATCCTACATCATCAGCAGTACTTTTATTGTCTCCACCTGTTGGGCAAGGATTCCAATGGGAAGAGCCATCTAAACAACTGCCTTGGGGATAGACTAAAATAAAAGTGTCAGCTTCTGCCAATGAGCGCATATCTGCTTCTTGCATAAATTGACTTGCACTTCCTCCAAAACCGTGAAAATTTAATAAGAGTGGAATTGAGGACGTTCCATCATATGAATTTGGGACATATAAAATATATTCTCTATTCATACCATCATGAACTATAGTTTGTGCATTTGTATTTGAATAGCACTCATCTAAATTATAATCATCACCCTTACCCTCATCATTTTTACAACTGCTGATAACTAATATTAGAAGAGTAAAACTTAAAAATATTTTTTTCATAATGGTTGTTAAAAAATTTATTTAAATCGAAAATTCAACCACTAATTTCTGCAACATCACCACACACTTATCAAGTTGTTCTTGTGTGGTATATTCATTAGCCCTATGTGCTTGCTCTATAGAGCCTGGACCACAGATAATACTTTGGTAGCCAGCTTCATGAAATTGTCCTGCCTCTGCAGCATAAGAAACAGTTTTCCACGAATTTTGACCAGAAATCTTTTGAGTTAATGCAACAATATCATCTGCTAATTTAGTGTCTAGTGCTGGTACTGGTGGGTGAACAAATGTGTTGGTAATGGAAAAATCAGGAAAGCGTTTTCTAACCTCTAGCTCACGTTCTTTACAAAACGAAAAATAATCATTAAAAATAGCTTTAATATCATCTTTTGGAATTACGCGTACATCCCATTCAAAACGTGTATAGTCAGCAACAATGTTTGTAGCTACGCCTCCACTTATTTGTCCAACATGTAAGGTAGAATGAGGAGGTTTAAATCGGTGATCTTGGGTAGCTTGAGATAATTCTTTCATCTTATTTTCTAACCATATAATAAGGCGTGTACTTTCATGAATAGCACTTATCTCTTTATGAATTCCACTACTATGACCAGCAGAACCATTTACTTCGGTTAGTACATAACATACCCCTTTTTTTCCAATCACAGGCTCTAGAGATGAAGGTTCTCCAATAATGGCATATTTAGCATTTTCAGAATAGGTTTTTTTGATGTGCTCTATAAGCTCTGGAGCTGCTAAACACCCAATTTCTTCATCATAACTAAAAGCAAAATAAATAGGCTGTTTTAAATCTGCCTTAATAATTGAAGGTAGTGAAGCTAAGCAACAGGCAATAAAACCTTTCATATCTGCACTTCCTCTTCCAAATAGTTTACCGTCTTTTTTAGTAAGTATGAATGGATCAGAATCCCAAGATTGTCCTTTAACAGGAACAACATCTGTATGGCCAGATAATATCACACCACCGTCTACAGAAGGTCCAATTCTACAATGCAAAGAAGCTTTAGTTTTTTCTTTATTAGGCACTAGAGTAGTTGCTATTCCAAAGGGTTCAATATAGTTTTGTATCCAATGAATAATTTCAAGATTATGATCTCCTCCTAATACTGGAAAACTTACCAATTTCGCTAAAATATCTTCTACTTTCATATTATTGATATCCAATAGTTACTGCTACAATTAAAGAGATGGCTGAGAGCAAAAATACAATTATTGCCACCGGAAAAATAAAACGGAGCCATTTATCTAATGGTACACGACACATACTTAACATGGCAATTAATCCACCAAGAGTTGGGTTTATAAGGTTAGAAATTCCATCACCAATTTGAAACGCTAAAATAGTTGTTTGCCTTGTAAGTCCAATAACTTCTCCAAGAGGTAACATCACAGGAAGGGTAGCTAGTGCTTGGCCGCTTCCAGAAGGAATAAAAAAGTTGATGATACTTTGAGAAATAGACATTCCAATAGCAGATAAATACAAAGGCAATGTTTTTAACACCTCAGATAAATGAAAAGAAATGGTATCACTAATGTGGCCCATTTCCATCAATACTTTAATGGTGGTTGCAAAACCAACCATAAATGCTCCAGGAGCTACGTAGGCAACAGATTTCAGAACGGTTTCACTTAGTTTATTACCTTTCATTCCTCCTATTATTCCAGAAGCAATGGTCACCATTAAAAAGATGGCAGATATTTCGTTGATATACCAATTTAGATTAAAAACACCATATAAAATAGCACCTAAACCTATAATGAAAGTACTTATGACCAACCAATTATTTATTGAAATGGAATACTCTGTTAAAGGTTTAGAAAGTACAATTCCATCCTCATTTAACCCTTTTCCAAGCCTGTTCTCGGGATTCTTAGAAATTCTCTTTAGGTATCTAACATTGTAAAAGGCTAAAAAACTTAGTGCAGAAAAACACAAGATACTTCTTAGTAAGGCTCCAGAAAATAAAGGCAATTCTCCAATTTTATGACCAATACCAACGGTATATGGGTTTATGGGAGAAAGTCCAAAACCAATAGTTACCGCACCAACAGATATGCCTGCAGCCAATACCAAGTCACCACCAAGCGCTAAACTTACCACAGCTGCAATAGGGATTAGTGCAATATTATGTTCATATCCAACAAAAATTCCCATAGCCCCGTATATGAATGTCATGAGAACAACTGCTAAGTGTTTTTTTTCTCTTCCGATTTTATGAACAAAAGTTCCCACTGCGTTTTCTATGGCCTTGGTTTCTTCCATCACACCGAACATAATTCCTCCAGAAAATACCACAAACATCACCTCAATGGCCGCTTTAAATCCTAAAGGGATGGCTTTAAACATTTGTAAAAAACCAATAGGTGTGCTTGGAATAATACTATAAGATCCAGGAATAACTCTATTTCTTCCCTCTATTAACACACGTTTAAATTCGCCTGCAGGGATAATATAGGTTAATAGGGTTACAAAAACAATGATTAGAAACAGCATGGTTACTGCATGCGGAATTCGTTCGTACCAATGGGTTGTTTTCATAGATGAAATTGTAGAAAATAAAAGTGTCTAAAATAGGGGTTTTTTTTAGAATCATGTATTTTAAACAGGGGTTAATTTTTTGGGAGTATATTTTCTTAAAAACTAAAAAGACATTTCAACAAAAAACATATTTTGTACGTATTTATCTTTTTGTAAATAACTTTTTAAAGACTAAGTAAGATTTATAAAAAATGTTTTTTTACTTTTCAGTTATAAAAAAGCTTTAAATGATGAAAAACGTACTTATAGCTACAGACAACTTGTTTTTAACAAACCATGCCAAAACAGCCCATGGTTTATTAAGAGGGTCTAAACGCTTTCATGTGCTAGCAGTTCTAGATGAAGAAAATAAATATGCAGATGCAGGAGAACTTCTAGACGGTAACCATAGAAATATTCCTATACTTGGCACTGTAGATGAAGCCATTAAACAATTTAAAACCATAGACTATTTAGTAGTGGGGGTAGCTACCGTAGGTGGTATATTATCTGAATCTCTTTTGCAAATTATTAGACAGGCTATCAGCAACGGCATAGGTATAGTAAATGGCCTACATGACCAGCTTCAAGAACGCAAAGACATTGCCCTATTAGCCAGCCAGAACAGGGTAGAACTAATAGACATTAGAAAACCAAAAACACCTAAAGAACTGCATTTTTGGTCTGGGGATATTTTTAAGGTACAGGCACCTATTGTTGCTTTTTTAGCCATGGATTGTGCCATGGGAAAACGTACAACAGCCAACTTAGTTTTAGAAGAATGCTTACAACAAAAGCAAAATGCCCACATGATTTATACTGGTCAAACCGGCTGGATGCAAGGGCATAAATATGGGTTTATTTTCGACTCTACCTTAAATGATTTTGTTTCAGGAGAATTAGAGCATGCCATTACAAGTTGTTGGAAAGAAGCCACTCCAGATGTAATTATTTTAGAGGGGCAATCTAGTTTAAGAAATCCAAGTGGTCCTTGCGGCTTAGAATTTATTGTTTCAGGAAATGCAACCCAAGTGGTACTTATTCATGCTCCGAAAAAAAAATATTTTGATAATGATCCTCTTTGGGGAGAAATTCCTTCAGTAGCATCAGAAATTGACATCATAGAAAAATTTGGCGCTACAGTTATAGCCGTAGCTTTAAACACCTCTGGTCTTAGCAAACAAGAAGCACTAAGTTATAAAGCTAGCTACCAAAAAACCTTAGATATTCCGGTTGTGTTACCCTTGGAAGAAGGTGTTAAAAAAATTGTTTCAGAAATAAAAGGCTTGTCATTATGAAGATAAAAAAAATTGAATTTTTTTCAAAAAACTTAGCACTTACAAAACCCTATACCATTGCCTATAAAACCATTTCAGAGGTAGAAAATGTGTTTTTACTTATTACTTTAGAAAATGGTGTTGTGGGCGTTGGATCATCTAATCCAGACTTAGAAGTTGTAGGAGAATCCCCTTCAGATGTTTTAAAAAACTGCCAATCGGGGTATTTTCAAAAATTTATTGGTAAACAGATCCAACATTTTAGAGCTATAATTTTTGAAATAGGAAAAGCATTTCCAGATAAGCCAGGTACCCTAGTACTTTGGGATATAGCTCTTCACGATGCTTTTGCCAAATTTTTAGAAATTCCTGTAGCAGCAATATACGGGCAACATCATTATACACTTCCAACCTCAGTAACCATAGGTATTATGAATGTTGCAGATACAGTAAAAGAGGCGGAAGAGTATGTAAAACAAGGGTTTAAGGTGTTAAAAATTAAAACAGGGCAAGAAGTAGAAGTAGATATTGAGCGAATTAAAAAAGTAAATGAGAAATTTAGGAACATAAAAATAAGAGTAGATGCCAACCAAGGATATGAGATTAAAGATTTAGAAAAATTTATAAAGGCTACCCATACTTTAGGCTTAGAAATTATAGAACAACCTTTACTGGTAGGTAAAGAAAATGAGTTGGCTGCAATAGACCCATATTATCGCAGTATTTTAGTAGCCGATGAAAGTTTAAAGAATAGTAACAGTGCCATCAATTTTGCACCTTCTCCACAACCCTTTGGTATTTTCAATATTAAATTAATGAAATGTGGAGGTCTTTTAGCAGCACAAGAAATAGCTACCATTGCAAAGGCAGGAGGCATCAATTTATTTTGGGGATGTAATGATGAAAGCATTGTAAGTATTACAGCAGCCTTGCATATAGCATTTGCCTCTCCCAATACTAAATATTTAGACTTAGACGGTAGCTTAGATCTTGCAGAAGATATTGTAACAGGTGGTTTTATACTTAAAGATGGTTTAATGAGTATTTCAGACAAACCAGGCTTGGGTGTAGAACTAATGCCAAGGTAATATGATCAAAATATATAGTTAAAATGAAGATTTATAGACCTGCTTTTTTGTTGCTATGAATTTGTGTATTTTATATTTCTTGACTCAGATCCATCTGAAAAATAGTATTGACAGTTTATTAATATTCTTTTGATCTTAGTAGCTTTTTGTTAAATAGAAATCTTACAAGAGAAATACTAGCAAAAATAATGATGAAAAGAGCTGGAAAGCCTCCAAGTAATGATAGAATTCTTATACCGTCTAATCCTTTTGTTGAGAGCATGATATAGGTTAAGCTTCCAATAATAAGACCCCAAATAATTTTTATATAGATTGATGCTTCTTGAGTTGAATTATTGTTTTCTTTTTCAGACATCGCACTCATTGCAGAAATATTTGAGTCTGCAGCAGTTACGTATGAAATGTATATTAAAACCAATGATATTGGAATGGTAATTTTACCAAATCCTATTTTATGAAGCATGCCATACATGACGGATTCTTCTCCTTTTAAGGTCATAGTTTCAAAGAGCAGGTTCTCACTAATTAAATTAGCATGTAGTGTAGCTCCACTAAAAATTGAAATCCAGACAATAGCAAATATAGACGGAAGAATTAAGTTGTAATTAATGTATTGTCTAACCGTATAACCTCTTGATATTTTTCCAAGGAATAGGGCTGCAATTGGCGCCCAGGCAAACCAATTTGCCCAATAGAAAATACTCCAATCATATGTCCATGATTCTGTTATTTCTGAACCCATATTTAGACTTCTTTGAGGAAAAGTAACGAAGTATTCTGTTAATCCGGAAAAGGCAATTTTCAAAATATCTACAGGATAGCTAACAAAGAAAATAAAAATTGCAAGCAGTATGAATCCAACGATGTTAATTGTTGAGAGCCATTTTATCCCTTTTTGTAAACCACTTATTGCCGAAAGAATAAAGCTAGCAATAATAAAGGCGCCCACACAACCAATTAATAAGTTAGATTTTGGAATATTAAATATTTCATCTAGCCCTCCAGTAATTGAATAAATACCCGCTCCCAGAGATGCAGACATTCCTAGAACTATACTGTAAAGACAAATTACATCAATAATACTTTTAACCATTTTATTGCTGCTTCCTTCCTTTAATGGAATCAAAGAAGCCACGCTAAATTTTCTTTTTAAATTATAGAATGACAACGCAAAAACCAACCCCGCCAGACAGTAAATTGCATAGGGTGTAAAAGACCAATGCATGAACATCGTAGACATAGAAAAACTCATAGACGCACCAGAAACAGGACTTATAGATGAAATGGGTGGGTTTGCATAATGAAAAAGAGGTTCAGCACATCCCCAAAAAAGAATTCCTGTTGCAATAGTAGTACAGGTACTTATGGCAAACCACTTAGATTTGCTTAATAAAGGTTGCGCGTTTTCCCCTCCAATCTTCACTTTAGCAATTGGAGAAAAGTAGGTGATTAGTAAAAGAACTAGAAATAAAAAGCTACTCCAAGAAAATAAAAAACCTACGTTTTCTAAAATCCAAGTATTCAAATTTGTGATACTTGAAGAAAATAAGTCATTATTAATTTGACTAAATAGAATTGTACAGATAATAAGCACTAGTGGTGGGAAGAAAACATTTTTTCGAAGGTTGTTCATGCTATTTTTATGTCAAACAACTCGGTATATGTACTATGAGGCTATTACTTATAAAATCATAAGACACGTAACAGAATTTTTTGTTCTTGTGTTACTTTTTAGTATGATTTAAAAGTAATCAAAAATTATTACCCAAGCAGATGTAGCCTATTCATTTTTTCTATCAAGTCCCCTTTAATGGCTACCACGGCAGATTTAGATCTGTAGTTGTTCTTTTACAACAGGAAATATTCTTTCAACCCAATAACTATACATCAACTCACTTGGATGCAATCCGTCTGAAGCAACCAATTCTGGATCGTCTGGGTTGGTTCTAGAAATGTCTGTAATATTTATAAATGGTACAGCTTTTGCCTCAGCAGTATTTCTTTTTAAGCCGTTAAATTGGTTAATTTCTATGGCAACTTGTACTCTGTCATAAGAACTTCCGTACGGAGTAGCTCCCCAGTCTGGGATAGATACAAGAACTTGTTTGGCATCTTTTAAATAATAATTAGATGCAATTGTTTGGAACATGTCTTCTAACTCTTCGCCAAACTGCGTTACACTCTCACCTCTATATTGGTTATTTACCCCTACCTGTATAGAAATAATATCAAAGGGTTTGTTAAATGTTGCTGTGTTTACTAACTGAGTAACTTCTCGGGTGGTATAGCCTGTTGCGGCTATAACAGTTAGTTCTACTTCTTCAACTCCGTTTTCTAGTAATTTTCTTTTTAATTGGGATGGCCAACTCTGTGTTGTTTCTAATCCTTCTCCTACGGTATAGCTATCGCCAATGGCTAAGAAACGAACCAAACCAATGTTTTGTGTAATTGGAGGGGTTTCTTCAACGGGTTCAGATTCATTTATAATTTCTGAACTATCAGCACAACTTGTTAGGATACAACACGTAAACAGCCCTAAAGCTATTTTACAGAAATTACTAAGGATATGTTTCCAAGCTTTACTCAAAAGTGCTGTTTAATTACAACCAGAATTTAATCGGAATAAACTATATTCAGGTGTTTCAAAAATAGCCTCTCCACCATCACATTCAAATGTAATTGGGGTAATCAATTCATTGCCAAAGTGTAAATCAACAGTAAGTGTGTCATTTTCAAATGTGTACGGATTCGTTAATGGAAGATGATTTCCATCAGCAGCCTCGTATGAATTGTATAAAGCAGTACAATCGTCTGCTACACAATAATAGGTGTAACGCACACCATCTTCATAGAGATACATCGTGTTTCCAGCAGGAATAGTCCCTTCTATTAACCACTTACCCTCTATAGTATAATTTGGTGCAGGAAGATTTTCTGAATTTTCGTCACAGCCCATAAGTAAGATTGCTACAAAACTAAAGAGTAATAAATTTTTCATGATGGTTATTTATTAAATAGTGCACAAATATAAGGTGTTTCTATCAAGCGTTTCTATCTATTTGGGTTAGAGTAACGTTTTAGCAAGACAAATACTATCCGGAATGTCTTTTAGTTTGCCATAGTTTTCTATCACAGAAAAGTTATTTCTTAAATACAACTTCATGGCTTCCGGTTGATGTACTCCCATAAATAAAATGCATTTGCTAAGTCCTAATTCTTTGGTCCAATTTTCTAATTCGGAGAGTATTTTTTCACCTAGTTGTTGACCTCTGTAAGATGGAAGCACATACATTCGTTTAATCTCCATAGCAGAAAGATTATACTTTGCAATGGCGCCACAACCAACAGCCTTATTTTTAAGATACACCACCACAACATGCTTTAGATGTGTAATTTCATTAAACTGAGATAAAGGATGGTCTTTGCCATCTCTGTTGGCTAGGTCTTCATTTAGTTGTACTACAAGCTCTTGAAATGCAGGGTTTAGATAAGTTGTTCTAATGATCTTCATAGATTTTTTAAATATACACCAAAAAAAAGCCTTCTAAAAGAAGGCTTTTGTGTGTTTGTAAACAGTAAGATTACTCTTCTGTAGCTGCTTCAGTATCGGCAGCCAACGAATTCATCATTCCTCCAAAATCGAACCAATCTCCACCTCCAGATATTTTACCATCTGTAAATGCAAAGGCATGGTAGGCTGTTAGTTTAACAGACTTCCCAGAGGCTACGTGATCTGCCGTCCAAGTACCGTATACTCGTGTACTACCGTCTAATAATCCAGTAGTTTCATCTACACCAGGTAACCAGTAGTCTGCTGTAAAATTCATGTTGTCAAACTCTTTTTGATAATTTACAAGAGCGTCTTTTAAGCCTTGTGCATCGGCCATTTCAGAACCATATACTGGCATATGCCATTCTAGATCATCATGGATCATTTCAAACATTTCTGCAGATTTTTCTGCTTGATGTAGTTCAAAATATTTTTTTGCAGTTGCTGTGTTTTTTTCAAAATCTGCATGATTTCCTGTAGAACAAGCAGTCACTAAAACTGCCATCACTACTACTTTAAATAGATTTTTCATTTTTTTAATAATTTAATTAATACTTGTTTTTATGTTTTTAGAGGATTTTTTTTAATTAGTAAATCCAACCACCAACAGCGGTTCTGTATTCAATTGGATAGGCCTTTAAGAGGTCTTTTAATTCAGTTGTTGCGTTTCCGGCTATAATAAATTTATCTATTTCAAACATCTTCATAAAAGGAGCAAAGTTTGGCCCACCTTCAAAGTTATTTGCATGCAATACCATGTCTGCAGAGCTTAGGTATTTTTCTACTAAAAATACACGTTTTCCGTTTTCAGAAATAAAGTAGGTATAGTCATAGGTGTTGGGCTCATTAGCTCTTACAAAGTCATTTAATTTTTTAACCAATGCTTGTACATCTTCTTTAGCGTTTCCTTTGGTTACTTTAAGTTCTAGTAAGATCACTAATTTCTCAGAAACATTGTTGGCCGCTTGCATGGCATTGAGTTCTTTATCAAAAACAGCATTGTCAAAAAATTGTACTTCTCTGCTTATTTTAAGACCATCCCATTGATATGATATATGAAACGGAAAACTTACTTTTTGCCCAGTATATTTTCCTGTAGCACTAAAGGTATTCCAGATATTGGTCCAAACAATTCCATTGTCATAAACTGTTGTTTCTATTTCAGAACCGGTTGCATCTCCGTCTACATCTTCAAAGCTAATCTCGTCAAACATCTCAAAAAGTCCTTCAACACCCGCAATAAAACCTGCTTTGTCTTTTGTGTTGTTTCTAGCGTCTACAAAGGTCATGTCATCAGAGAATACCTCTTTTAGGTAGTCTATATTTTCTTCACTTACGTTTTTAAAAAGGGTTTTAATAATTTCAGATCGTTCATCATTGGTAGTTACGGTCCCATTTGGGCTTTGGCATGCATATACTGCCACCAGTAATAATAAAAGTATTTTTTTCATATTTAGTTGTTTAGGACCACTAATATAAAAAAAAACGATGAGTTAAAAAGAAGTTGGCTATTAGATGCTTTTATACCTTAAAGTAAGAGGAGGTATTTTGTTTATCTTTTCCAAGTACCACCGTATTTATAAGCACTGTTATTGGCTTTTACTTTTAGTAAGCAGTCTTCACACACAAACACCCATTCTTTTGGGTTTTTGTATTGTATCCTGTACATGGTAGGAAAATCTACCTTGCAGAGGTTACAGTGTTTGATGCGTTGTGCCATTTTTTAAATTTGTTAGTATTTAATCACAAAAGTAGGGGTATTTTCCTCAGAAAAATCGAGATACAGTTGCGCATCTATTTTTGCTTGCAGCTCTTTTACCAAACAGGCAGGATTGGAGTATTTTTTTTCATACCTAGCTACATCATTGGTAAAGGTGTATTGGATTACTTCCTGTGAGGTATTTACCTCATACAAGAAAAATTCTTTTTTGGTAGTACATATTTTCTTGGCTAATAGAATGGGAAAGGTTACTTGCATGGGTATTGTTTTGTTGAAGTAAAAATAACAAACCTCTTTGGGTATTGCCTACAAAAAAGGGCCGGTTTTTGTGGTCTTTTTAGAAAAGATTGTTGTAATAAAAACTTAGTTAAATTTAGTATCTTTACCTCGCATCAGGAACGTAAATTTACGTACCAACCGACTTACTCGAAGCACGGTGGTTTAGCATGCGGGAATTCTCCAAAATAATCGAGCAACCCACATTCTTTCTTGTTGCAATTTATGAATCATTTAAATTGTAAAACAATGAAAACAAATCCAAACAATTCTAAAGCGTCTGAAGAGACCAAACAAGTACAAGTTAAATTTATTAAAGAAGCCTCTATTTTTGATCAAATAGATGTTGAGAGCTTAGCGCTATTTCGAGAAATGATGGCCGATCGGTATCGGTCTTTGGATGAGGGGGAGGAATAACGTCCCGGCTATGAGTAGTTGCGTGGGTTAGCACTTAACTTAGCAAGTAGACAC
>ENA-UOXV01000450-UOXV01000450.1-marine-metagenome-genome-assembly--contig:-NODE-450-length-58249-cov-13.612503_pt1 | contig 58249 bp, 53 predicted proteins | sample MGYA00238165_ERZ766961 | MGnify/ENA primary metagenome ERZ766961 (study PRJEB28924, sample SAMN03173240) | marine metagenome | biome: Marine; feature: Water; material: Subsurface seawater | place: North... | reverse complement strand
TTTACAGCTCAAGTTACAGTATTATTTTTACTAGCTTTATCATTTGGTAGAAAAAATGGAATTTCAGCTAATACAGGTAAGAAATTTGCAAGATCTTTATTAAATATTGGTGAACAAGTTAAAATTATTCTTAATAATTCAGATAAAATATTAGAGGTTGCAAAATCAACAGTTGATGCAGATAATTATCTCTATTTAGGTAGAGGAATGAATTATCCAATTGCATTAGAAGGTGCGCTAAAATTAAAGGAAATTTCTTATATCCATGCGGAAGGTTACCCCGCTGCTGAAATGAAACATGGACCAATAGCATTAATTGATGAGAAAATGCCAGTTGTATTTTTAGCACCTCATGACGATACTTACGAAAAAGTTTTTTCAAATATTCAAGAAGTAAAAGCAAGAAAAGGTGTTGTAATCACAGTTACAGATAAAAGATCTGAAGATCTTGAGAATATATCAGATTACATTATAGATGTTCCGACTACTCATCCTAAGGTATTTCCATTATTAGCTTCTATTTCTTTACAACTGCTAGCCTATCATTTAGCAGTTTTAAGAAAGTGTGATGTTGACCAGCCAAGAAATTTAGCAAAAAGTGTCACCGTGGAATAAATCAAGGTTTTGGGGTTGACACTACAAGTTAGAAGTATAAGTTACCGTCTATAAACTCTTTTTTTTTCCTAACTATACAAGTTACAGAAAAACTATATAAGTTAGAGTTTTTTTAGGTAAAAACAATCATTTAAACCCCCTTAAATAAGTTTTTTAGTTTCACAGAAAAACTCAGGGTATGTTCGAACATGAAAAAATTATATATAATCAGTTTAATCTTTAGTTTGTTATTTATTCTTTATTGTGAGGACAAAGAAGATATTATTCCGATAACATTTACTAAAACCTTCGTTGGAAGTGATCATGATTATGGCAAGTCCGTTCAACAAACAACCGATGGTGGTTATCTCCTTACACGATATACAAGGTCTTTTGGGAATGGTGGTAGCGATGTCTATTTAATCAAAACTGATTCAGATGGAAACGTTGCTCCTTAATCTGAATTGAAATAATTTTCCAGATTAATCAAGCAGGGAACTAATGAATACAGAAAAATTAATGAATGATATAGATAAGTGTGAAAACGAAGAGGGTATGAAAAAAGTTTTTGAAGAGCATTTTGAAGATAAGGTAGAACGAAAAATGATGTGGGATTTACTGAAAACTTTGAGAGATAAAGACAATAGTGAGTTGATAGGTAAAGACAGTAAAGATAATGAAAATTATTTTATGAAAGACATTGTTGATACAGTCATTAAATACGATGAACACTCAAAGAATAAAAAGAAATGAAAAAACATATTTATCCCATTATTGTTATGGTTTGTTTAATTGGTACAATTGGGACATTATTCTATCAATATTTTGAAAAAGGAGGTGTTACTGGAGATGGGTGGGGAACACTGGCAATAATGATTTCTGTTAATATGGGATGTATTAAGTATTGGAAAGAATATTTTAAGAAATAAATCAATATCCAATGAACTCTAAAATTTCCATACCTATCCTTAATTAGTTTGAGATAAAATTCCTTTCTCTTTTTTATTCCAGTTTCTAATGTTTTAACGAAATCAACTTCAATTCTATCAATTTTTATTTTAATTATATCTAACCTCTATTAATTGAACTACAAAATTCCTAAAATCTTCTATGAAAAAAGTAGGGTTTTATTTAACACTAACATTTATTTCATATTTAATTGGTCAATTAGTATGGATATTTTCAATTATTTCAAAAAGAACTCTACTTGGAAGTGAACATTTAGAAACTTTTACTTTAATTCTTTTCTTCACTTTCATTGGAATATTTGGACTAATGAGTGGTTCGATTGTACTCAAAATAGAAAAATAATAGTTTTTAATCAAAAAAGGATAAATTAAATGAGAGAAGTGAGCAAGCAAGGTAGTTGGGGAACTGGAAATACAATATTAGTGGGAAATAATATTATGTTTATAAAATTAAGTGATGATAAACTTGAAGAGATTAAAATATTAGATTTTATTGATATGAAATGTGGACGTGGTTGGGAGATTAAAGGCTTTAGTAATAGGGAAGTAATACTTCAGACTAAAAAAGTTGGTGAGTAATATTTTAAGGCTAATTATAAATATATTATTATTTATTCTTTTTAGTTACTCATTATTAATTGCACAAGAGCCTAAACCTATAAAAGCTGGAGTTGCTCCAACAAATTATGATTATCAAGGAGATTTAGATGCTATTCATTATAGTCTAGAGATTGGATTAGGTCAAAAAACAGATCTTATTAAAGCTCTAGTCTCAATAAAATTTGTTTTGAAAAACGATAACCCAATAATGCGGTTAGACTTTACAGGCTTAAAAATTGACTCATTATTAGTAGATGGGATTATTTCTTCTTACCAATATAAAAAAGGAATGATTGAAAAAAAACTTAATGGTTACAATTATGGTGATACTATTATCGTCATGATTGCTTACTCTGGTAAAGCTGATGATGGATTAATAATTGGAAATAATATACATGGTAATCAAACTATTTTTGTAGATAATTGGCCTAACCGTACTAGGTTTTGGCTACCTTCAATTGATCACCCGAGTGATAAAGCAATGGTTGAATATTATATCCATGCACCTAAAGAATGGAAAGTAATAGCTAATGGTTATTCACCAAGAGAACCCACAAAAACTCCATATGACGCGATTGGACCTAAAGAAGACCGTTTAACTTGGTCTTGGAAAACAACTGTTCCTATTCCAACATATAATATGGTAATTGGAGCTGCTGATCTTGAGATTAATATAATTGGCCTAGCAGCTTGCGGAAATGCTCCAAACTCAATGAGAAAAGATGGATGTATTGAAGTAACTTATTGGGTTTATCCTGAGGACGTTGAAAATGCAAAAATATCTTTCAAGCGCGCAGATAAAATGGTTGATTACTTTACGGATTTAATTGGTCCATACCCGTATGAAAAGTTAGCGAATGTACAATCCTCAACACGTTTTGGTGGAATGGAGAATGCTTCTGCTATTTTCTATTCAGAAAAAGGAATTGCTGAAGGAAGAAACATTGAAGGAACAGTTTCTCATGAAATAGCTCATCAATGGTTTGGTGATGCGGTTACTCAATCAAATTGGCATCATTTATGGCTATCTGAAGGTTTTGCTACTTATTTTGGAGCTCTATTTTTTGAAGAGGCTGACGGAAAACAATCATTTGATGAAAAAATGCAAAGTAGTTTAAATCGTGTTATTAATTCTAAAGTTTCAAATAGGCCTATTATCGACTATCAAGAGAAAGATTTATTTAAGTTATTAAATTCAAATAATTATCCAAAAGGCAGTTGGGTATTACATATGTTACGCGGCTATTTGGGAGATAGAATATTTTTTGAAGGTATTCGTGAATATTATAAAACTTATGTTCATAAATCAGTTCTAACAGAACAATTTCAGAAAATAATGGAAGATGTTTCTGAAAAATCATTAGAATGGTTTTTTGAACAATGGGTTTTTAATCCTGGGTTTCCACGTCTTTTATATGAAGAAAATTGGGTGTCAACATCTGGAACAAAAGGAACTATAAATCTTAAAATTACGCAAGTGCAAAAAAAAGATTGGCCAACTTTTGAAGTCCCAACTGAAGTTTGTTGGTCAAATGACTGTCGAGAAATAAATCTAGGAAAGAACATAAATTATTTCAAATTTGATTTTAATGAAAAACCGTTAGTAAAAGGTGTTGTTGATCCAAAAGGATGGGTTTTAAAAGAGATTGTTAATTAAATGAAAAAATATATTGCAACTTTAATTTTAATGTTTAGTATGCTTTCTTCACAAAGTTGGATGCAATCACAAATTCTTGAAAGAACATTTAATCAAGCTGTCGAAGACTATAATAACGGTAATTATGCAACTAGTTTAACTATCTTAAAAAAAGTCTTAGCTGATGAACCGTCTTCATTTGAGGAACCAGCCTTATTATTATTACTCAAATCACAGGTTGCCTTAAACCAGCTTGATAGAGCAAAAGAAACTACCCGGGTTATTTTTACTAAGTTTCCACAAACTATGTATTTAGTAAATATATTGGAAACTTTAGGTGATTTATATATTAATGAATCAGCTTATGAATCAGCTTATCGAATGTATAATCGTTCACGCTCATTATCTTCGAATTTTGATTTAAAGGCTAAAATTGATTCTAAGTTGCTAAAATTAATTACATTGCGTTTGCCTAGTTTAATTCTTGATGAAATGCTTATCCTTGAATCAGACAAAGAAGTAATTAATATACATTTACTTGCTAAAGCTAATTCAGATATGCTTAATGGCCTCCCAGATGACGCTGCAATGAATTTGAATAAAATTGATCCATTATTTCTACCGGATATTTATTCTCTTCTTTTTGAAAATTTACTAAAAAAATCATATGAACCACCTTCACCTATTTTAATGGTAGGTATTGTTTTGCCACTTTCTGGTAAAGAGGCTAAAGACGGTAAAGCTTTTCTTTCTGGTTTTTATGCAGGAGAAAAATCCTATCAAAATAAAAATCAAAGTTTATCTGTTTTAGTCAAAGACAGTAGAAGTGATGACTTGCAAATTATAATCGATGCTCGAAGTCTTGCAAAGATGAACCAAATAAAAACAATAATTTCTCCAATAGATGATCAATCTTCTTTAGCAATGAGTAGTGCCCTAAGCACATCTAATATTCCAATTATTTTAACAAATATACAGCAAAATGACTTAAGTGAAATAAATAATAATACTTTTCATTTTAATTCAACACTGGCTACACAAGGAAGGATGGCAGCTAGATATGCAGTCAATCAATTAGGATTGCAATATCTAGGAGTAATTTCTCCAGCAAATCAAAATGGCGAAATTCAAACGGATGCATTTATTAAAGAGGTAGATCTGTTAGGAGCTACTGTCGTTGTTTCAGAGTGGTACTCTGGTGTACCAAAAAATCTAAAGAGACAATTCAAAAATATTAGAAGAATTGCTTTTAATCTTTTACCTAAAGAAGAAAATTATGATGAAGCTTTGGGTATGTCTATTGATAGCCTAGATGCTCTTTTTGATATATCAACAGAAGATTATTTCAACTTACCTAAGAAGAAAAAAAAGAAAATGTCTAGTTTGGATTCTTCAAAAGTAGTACTTGGTAGTATAGATGGTATTTATTTTCCTATAAACGTTAATGATTTAGAATTTATTGGACCTCAGGTTCCTATGTATAATTTAGAAACAAGAATTATTGGAAATAATAATTGGCAAAAATTAAATATTTTACAAAAAGAAAATATTGGACCTCATCTAAAAGGACTATCAATTGTAACTAATTTTAATAAGCAAATTATAGACCTTGAGCTTTATAAAGGAGATCATCAATTTTCATTCTATAATGGATATAATGCAGCAAGATTATTAACAGCTGTTAATTTAGAGGAGCAAACTAGAGAATCACTAAATAAAGCATTGCAAAATTTAGATTTTCACAAAGGGATTGGCTTCTTCTATTCACCTTCATTGAGTAATAATCAGATTAATTCTGCATTTCAAGTACTTGAGTTCGATGGTGTAAAGTTTAAACACCAAGGTGTTTTTCAAGGAGATTCACTCCAAATTGTTCTATCACAAAATCCTTAGGTAATAGTGAAAAATAATTACATTGACTTTTCACACCATTTTGGTTCTGATGGACCTAATGCATATTTTTCATTATGTGATCAAGATTATTCTTCTATAAATATTAGAAAGAGGTTTGTAGCAAACCTTGGATTTGACCCTAGTCATCTAGTTGTGCCTAATCAAGTACATTCAAATAAAATTAAATTAGTAGATAGACCGTGTTTCATAGAAAATGTTGATGGAATAATTTCAAAGAGTAGAAATATCGTCTTAAGTATTTTAGTGGCAGATTGCATTCCTTTATTCTTATTTAATCCAACCTCAAAACACTTTGCTTTAGTTCATTCTGGGTGGCGTGGAACAGATAAAAATATATGTCTAAATGTAATTAACAAATTAAAAGATCAAGGTGATAACTCTAAAGATCTATTAGCAATTATTGGTCCTTCAATTGGTCAGTGTTGTTTTGAAGTAGGATCAGAAGTTGCTTCTAAATTTGATGCTTGTTATTCATTTAATGGTAAAGAAGATAAAATGATGTTAAACCTTAGTAATATTTTAAAAGATCAACTTATTCAGTCAGGCGTGAAAAGAAATAATATTTTTATAAATAAACAATGCACTTATTGTGAAACAGAATTGTTCCATTCATATCGAAGAGAAGGTAGTTCTGCTGGGAGGATGGTTGCTATTTGTGGATGGCATTAGTCACTCTTTTGATTCAATAAAGATCCTAATATATTCTCCTATAATTTTTATAAATAAATGACACTATTTGAAGCAATAATTCTTGGGACAATTCAAGGTTTAACTGAATTTCTACCAATAAGTAGTTCGGGTCACCTTGTATTAGGCCAAATGATACTAGATGTAAAAATTCAAGGAAATGAGTTTGAAGTTGTTACACATTTAGGAACTCTAGTAAGTGTACTTTGTATTTTTTGGAAAGAAATTTTATCATTAATTTTGAACATAACTGATAAAAATACACGTGAATATATCTTTTATATTATTTTAGGAACAATTCCTGCTGCAATTATTGGTTTCGGAGCAAAATCTTATATTTCTGAATTATTTGATTCAGTTCAATTAGTCTCAGTAGCACTGATGGTTACAGGATTAATATTGTTTTTTTCTCAAAAAGTAAAAAAGAATTCATTAACTATCGATGCGAATAAAGCATTATTAATAGGAATTACTCAAGCTATAGCAATTATTCCAGGTATCTCTCGATCTGGTATTACAATTTGTACAGCATTAGCTTTAGGTATGTCAGGAAAAAATGCTGCTAAATTTTCTTTCTTATTAGCAATCCCAGTTATTTCAGGAGCTGGACTTCTATTGGCTTTAGATTCTCAATCAAATATTACTCTAATTCCACTTACTAGTCTAATTATGGCATTTTTGAGCTCATTTATTGTTGGCTATATCTGTCTTAAATGGTTATTGAGTTTACTTGAGAGCGGTAAATTTTACTTTTTTGGCTACTATTGTTTTCTAATTGGTTTAATTGTATTGCTTTTCTTTTAAATGTTTCAATTAAAAACAAAGCAATTTGATGGAGCTTATAAAGAACTTAAATCTGGCGATCATGACCCAGTTTATTTTTTAATGGGTGAAGATCAATACTTACATAGTCATTTTATAAATGAACTAGCTAAAACATTATTTTATGATGAGCCACAAAGTAAAACATTCTTAATTCCTGATGATATGAGTTCAAAAGAAATAATGGATCAATTATCAACAGAAGACTTATTCAATTCTAAGAAAATATTCATTTTGATGAATCCAAATGGACTTAGAGGTAAAACTAGAGATGAAATAATTGAGTTATATAAAAATCCTCCACAAAATAATATTTTAGTTATATCGCAATATGAATATGGTGCAAAAAATAAGTTTATAGAGTCATTAGCACGTTTATCAAATCCTATTATTTGTTCTACCCCTTTTGAGAATGAAATGATAAAATGGGCTAAAATATTTTTTAGTGATAACGGAATATTAAATATATCTAATGAAAAATTATCTTCAATTATAAGTATAGCTGGAGATTCATTGGGACATTTAAAAAATGAAATTGATAAGATTTCGATCTCTATCGATGATCCGAATGAAATTAATCAAATTGATATATCTAAATTCTCTGGTTGGAAAAGAAAATATAAACAATATGAATTTTTTAATTTACTTGGTAAAAAACAATTAAATAAATCTTTAAAACTTGGTAGAGCTTTAGTTTTAGAAGATATTTCTATGATTAATTTAATATATCCTTTAACAGAATTTTTTCAAGAACTTTTATTTATTAAATTATTTAATGGAACAAATAATTTTAGAAAGAGTTATACTAGATTATCACCCAGTGTTAATAAACAATTACCTAACTATGCTAAAAATTATAAAAACAAAGAAATTGTTTTTGCTCTTAATCGTCTAGAGCAGATTGATAAAAAACTAAAAACTTCTAGAATTAAAGATGAATCAGCAATTACAGAATTTATCTATGGTACACTCAGCAGTGGATAATGATTTCAAATTTTCAGATGAAGAATTAATTCTTCGTTTTCAACAAGGAGATGAACAATCATATATAGAACTTGTTAATCGATATCGTGATCGATTAATAAATTTTATATACCGATTTGTAAATGATGTTGAATCTGCTGAAGATATTGTTCAAGATGCTCTACTGAAAGTTTATACACATAAACACTATTATAAGAATATTGCTAAGTTTTCAACTTGGTTATATACTATTGCTGGTAATCTAGCAAAGACTGAACTTAGAAAGAAAAAAACTCGTAAAGTAACAAACTTAAGTCAGATGGGTCCAGAAGATAAAGATTATGAGTTGACTTCAAATGAACCTGCAACTGATAAAGCTGCTCTAAATGAATATTTAGAGAAGAGAATTCAAATAGCAATAAATAAACTACCTCTGCATTTCAAGACCATAATCATTCTAAGAGAAATACAGGAACTTTCTTATGAAGAAATAAGTAAGATAGTTGATGTGCCATTAGGAACGGTTAAATCAAGAATAAATCGCGCTCGTTTACAACTGCAAAAAGAACTGAAAGATATTAAAATAGGAGATAGCATATAGATGAATCGTTACCAATTTGAAGATTCTATTTCAGCTTATTTAGATAATGAATTAAGTATTGCTGATAGAAAAATTTTTGAAGAATATATGAATGTAAATATTGATGCTAAAAGTTTAGTTAATGAGATTCAATTGACGATAGAATCAACAAAAAACTTTAAGAATATTAAAACTTCAAAAGAGTTTATGCCCAATTTATTTAAAAGGATTGAATTTGAAAAAAATAGACCATCCAAGAAAATCATTGATAAACCTTCAAGTACTCTATTTGGATTTACGCCTTTTTATGCTATTTTAATGTCAGCTTTAGTTATATCATTTATCTACATAGGAATTAACTTTTGGCCTGAAACAATTTTAATGGATAATAGTAAACAATTATTTACAGGAGACATAAAGGCTCCGACTCTAGACCTTGACGATCTAAATACAAAGACTCAATCAACTGTGCTAGTTTCTAAAGAGGCGAAGAATGATTCTTCTGATACAACAATTATAAATAAGAAAAATCTTAGATTAAATAACAAAGTGAAGTTTGTAAAAGATCAAAAATAATTCTTTTTTAATACCTTATAAAAAAAATCCTTAGTTGATGTATTTAACAGTAAGGATTTTTAATTTTTAGCATGTTATTTAATCGACAAATTGCAGTCATAATATTATTTTTTACAATTGTTATTCTATTAACATATCCTAGTTATAATAATTTTATATTTTTGATACTTAAAGGAATATCTATTGGAGCTTTATTTATAATTCTTTTATTGTATGCATTTCCAAATATTATTAAAAATAAATTTTTAAGTAAAAATATTAATAATGACGATTATGATCATTCACAAAAAATTCCAGATTTATCTGTTACTCAATCACATTATAAAAAATTAATTGAACAGATTATTGATTTAGTCACAGTTATTAATCCAAAATTTATAACTGCTATATATATGACTGATATAGAAAATAATGGTTATAAAAAGCAAAATAGTTCAAATATTGATTATGAAGATTTTGTTGATTTAAATAATCTTATAATTTCAAAAGTGATTAAAAATAGTAAACCAATAATTATTAATAAAGATAATAAAGATCAAAGCTGGAAAGAGATATTTGGCAATAAAACATGGAGAGGAAGTGAAGTTATACTTGGCTTTCCAATTAGATATTCTGATAATGTAGTTGGTTGCATGCTTGTATTCACTAATCATTTTTCATACATTAACGATAATGATAAAAATATTATTAATAAATTAGTCGATGTAATCACTAAAGGTATGACTGATTTAGAAGAATTAGACTCGTTATTAGCCGATAATTATTTTTCTTCTCGTATTAATAATCTATTTGAACAATTAGAGGTTAAGTCAGACCAATCAGAGCTATTTGAATCAATCCGTGGAATTTGTCGTGCTTTTTTTCAATATGACAAATTAACTCTAATTTTATCTGATAATGAAAAAAATGCCAAAATAAAATTAGTTGATGGAATTCGTGAAGATGCTGATGAAGGTCAAGAATTTAGTCTGAATAATAGCCTCCATGGATTATCTATGAATAAAAATAAAATTATCAATTCAAATTCTTGGTTTGAAAGCTTTCCTGAACTAGATCGTTTTTTCCCTGGAGATAAAGAAACATTTAATTTTATGTCAATATTAAGTGTTCCTATCAAATCAAAAGGTAAGCCTATTGGTGCAATTACTGTAGAAAAATTAAAATCAAGGAAGTATTCTAATACTGACGAGAAGTTATTAGAATTATTATGTAATACTGTTAGTACTATATTAGTCTGGCAACAAGAATATAATCGTGTAAATCTAAGCGCTATGCATGATGGATTAACAGGCTTACTAAATCATAAAACCTTTTTAGATCGTTTTGATGAAGAAATTAGTAGAGCTAGACGTTTTAATCATAATCTTGGTCTAGTTGTATTAGATCTTGATAAGTTTAAATCTGTTAATGATAACTATGGCCATTTACATGGAGATTATGTTTTACAAGAAGTCAGTAAAATAATAGCTGATAATGTACGTGCAATTGATGTTGTTGGAAGGTACGGTGGAGAAGAATTTGCTGTTTTATTAGTCAATACAGATATTGAAAGTTGCCTGCCTCTTGCTCAAAGAATTGTTGATAAAATTTCAGAAAAAGTATTTCTAAAATCAGGTATTTCATTAAAAATATCTATTAGTGCTGGTATGGCTGGATTCCCTTCACATGCTGAAGAGGTAAGGGAATTAATTTCTATGGCTGATAGTGCTATGTATGTTACTAAATCAAAAGGTGGAAATGGTATCTCAATTGCTGAATAATAAAAACTACCTAATTATATCTTTATTAATGCTATTTAGTTGTAGAAGTACTTCAAATCATAATCCATCTTTTGAGTCATTAACTACAAGCAATGTACAAATAGATGAGAAAGTCCCAGACCCAAAAGGACTACGCCATTTTATGGATGGTCAATTACTAATGAATCAAGGTGATTTTGCAATGGCAATTATTGAATTTCAAGAAGCTCTTACTTTGGATCCAAATGTAAGTGCTATTCATACAGCAATTGCGGAGAGCTATTGGAATCTGGGCAAGCCAAAATTGTCAGAAAAATATTTACTTATAGCAATTAAAAATGATCCAAGTGATAAACAAGCTCTACAAATGATTTCAGATCAATATATTTTAGAGAAGAAATATTCTGAAGCAACTACTTATTTGAAAAAACTAAACTACTTATATCCTGACGAATCTAGATATATTATTGCTTTAGCTGAATTAAAAAAACTAAATCAAGAATATAAAACGGCAATGGAACTGTATTTAAAAGCTTATTCATTAGATTCAAATAGAAATGAACTATTAGAGACAGCGGGTCGATTTGCTCTTCAAATAAATGATGAAGAAAATGCGAAAATAATTTTTAAAAAATTATCAGAAATCGATCTAGATGAACCAAGATATTTATCAATTTATATTGATTTATTATCGCGCTCAGAATCATTTCAAGAAGGAATTAACTTTATTCAAATATTAAATGAAAAATATGGTGAAACATCTGATAGGAAGGCTCAGTTAGCACTGTTATTATTTAGATCTGGGAGAAAAGATAAGGCGTTAGAGTTATTTGAATCATTGACAAAAGAGTCTCCGGATAATCCAAATTATTATTTTTCTTTATTTGATATTTATATGGAAGAAGATCAAACAGCTAAAGCAGCTATTTTAGCTGATCAACTTATTGCTAATTTTCCAGAAGATTGGAGAGGTTACTATAGTAGGTCTTTAGTTTTTATTAATCAAAAAGATAATGAATCGGTCATTTCCTTACTTTCACCAGTGTCTGCTACTTTTGAAAAAATATTTTCAATTCAATATTTATTAGGATTGAGTAATTATCAAATCAAGGAATATGAAGAGACTGAAAAGTTTTTTATAAGTGCATTGAAAATAAGACCTGATTCAAAAAATGTCCTTCATTCGATGGCAATTTTATATGATGAAATAGATCAATTTGATAAATCAGACTCCATATATAATAAATTAATTAATATTGATGATAAAGATGCCCAAGCATTTAATAATTATGCTTACAGTTTAGTAGAACGTGAAATAAAATTAAAAAAAGCATTAGATTTAGCATCTAAAGCAATTGAAATAGAACCAAATAATTCATCTTATTTGGATACTATTGGTTGGATTTATTTTAAACTGAAAAATTTTAAAAAAGCCCAAGATTATATAGAAAAATCTTTGAGAATTACGAATGACAATGCTGTCGTCCTTGAGCATTTAGGAGATGTAATGATGAAAATTAATCGTCTTACTGAGGCAAAAGACCTTTATAGACGTGCACTTTTACTTGATAAATCTAATCAAAGACTAAAAGTAAAGGCATCCTCTGAATAAATTACTTTTTACTATAGGGTTATTTATTTTGGGTTGTGTTTCAACATATAACCAAACATATGAAAACGAAACAAATAGTATAATATATCCTGATTTAAGTGATAAAGATTATTGTCGTGGGTCTGGCTATATAACTTCAGGAGTTGGGATAAAAGGACGATTAAATTTTACTTTCACATCTTCAAGAAGTAAAGCGTACATAGAATTCAAAGATTTAATTGGTCGCAAAACATTGTTTTTAATTTTAGATGAATCAGAAGTTAAAGTTTGGGATATTTTAAATAATAGAAGATATAATCAATCTTCTATTTTATTAGCATTACCTTTTTTTGAAATAATTAATTCAAAAGAACTTATTACTTTTTTATGGGGAGAGATTCCATCGAAATTTTCAGATCCAAGTAAAATTAAATCTGAAAAAGAAAATATTTCTGGAACAATACAGTTTAATACAAAACAAACTACTTATGGTCAAATGGTTGAAACGCTTTCATTTAAAGTGATTGAAGATAATTCTAAAATTAATTTATTCATGATGAATAGAGAATTTAACGTGCAATATCCTCATTTAATTCGTGAGATTCCGAGTTCTGTTTTACTAATAAAGGATAATTCATGAAAGTATCTGTTATAATTCCAGTTTATAATGAAGTTGACTCAATTAAAGAATTATATGATCAACTTAAAGAATCAATAGAAGAATATATTCCATATGAAATAATTTTTGTTGATGATGGCTCTTCAGATGGATCTGTAGAAAAAATAAAAAAAATATGTGAATTAGATAATTCAATTATACTTATTCAATTTCATCGAAACTATGGTAAGTCAGCTGCATTATCAGAAGGATTTAAATATGCAAATGGTAACTATGTTGTTACTATGGATGCTGACTTACAAGATGATCCAAGTGAAATCAAAAACCTTATTAATAAATTAGAAGAGGGTTATGATCTTGTTTCAGGATGGAAAAAAGATAGAAAAGACCCACTTTCTAAACGATTACCATCAAAGCTTTTTAATTTTGTAACTAGAATGTTCACAGGAGTACGTATTCATGATTTCAATTGCGGATTAAAAATATATAAAAAGTCTGTTATAAAAACTTTAGAACTTTATGGTGGACGACACAGGTACATACCCGCAATGGCTGGCCAGAAAAAATTTAAAGTAACTGAAATCATTGTAAATCATCGAGCTCGTATTTATGGTCAGACAAAATATGGTGGTTCTAGATTATTACATGGTTTATTTGACCTGATATCTATTTTATTTTTATCAAAGTATACTCAAAGTCCAATGTACTTTTTTGGAAAAATTGGCTTAATTACTTTCCTCACAGGCTTAGGTATTGAGATGTATGTATTATACTTAAAATATAGCTTAGGTGACCCTTTTGCCAAACATATGGCTCTATTAATGTTAGGTATATTAATCATTGTAATAGGTATTCAATTTTTCTCAATTGGACTAGTTGGAGAAATGATTGCTAACTCAAATCAAGATAAAGAGTCCCGAGTTAAAGATTCTTACAAAATATAGTTCATTAATTATTTCATAATGAAAATTATACTTGTTGGTCCATTCCCACCTTATCGAGGTGGAATTTCTATGTTTAACCACTCGCTTGCTAAAGAACTTGAAAAAGAGCATGATGTTCATCGAATATCATTCTCACTTCAATATCCTAAAATATTGTTTCCTGGTAAAACACAATATTTTGATTTTGAAGGAGAGCCATCAAAACAGTTAATTAATACTATCAATCCACTTAGTTGGATTAAAACTGCAAATTATATTAAAAATCTTTCGCCTGATTTGATTGTATTCCAATATTGGATGCCATTTTTTGCACCAGCGTTTAATTCAATTGTAAAGCAAGTAAGGAAAAGTTGTAAGACTAAAGTAATGGTTAATTGTAATAATATTAAGTCACATGAGTCTAAACCAGGCGATAATATAATGACTAAGTCTTTTTTTAAAAATTGCGATTTTTTCATGGTTATGTCCAACTCTGTAGAACTAGAGTTGAAATCTTTAATCTCTAAACCTAATTATAGAAAATCACCTCATCCTGTATATGAGATATTTGGGAGCCAAATTTCTAAACAAAATGCTAGAAATAAATTAAAGTTAGGCGATGAAAAACTCATTCTAAATTTTGGATTAATTAGAGATTATAAAGGTTTAGACATATTAATTAACGCTGCGAAAATTATTAAAAATAAAATGAATAACTTTAAAATATTAGTAGTGGGTGAATGTTATGGTGATGAACAAAAATACTTAAAGTTAGCACAAAAAAACAATGTTGAAGATGTTATTGACTTTAGATTTGAATTTGTTACGAATGAAAAAGTAAATCATTACTTTTGTGCTTCAGACTTAGTTGTTCTCCCTTATAAATCTGCAACTCAGAGTGGTATTATTCCAATTGCTTATCATTTTAATAAACCTGTGATAGTTACAAATGTTGGTGGGCTTCCTGAAGTAGTGGAAATAGGTAAAAGTGGTTTTGTATGTGAACCAACTGCAAAAGATATATCGCAAAATATTATTGATTTATTAAAAAGTGATTTAAAAAGTTACAATGAATTCATATCAGGTTATAAAAATAATTTTTCATGGTCTAGTTTTTCAAAAAATATGATAGAATTAGCCAATTCATAATGGATAAGTTAGTAAATGTATTTGTTCTTAATTGGAACGGTAAGAAAATCATCCTTGATTGTCTACATTCTTTGGATAAAGTAACCTACTCTAATGTAAACATAGTTTTAATTGACAATGGTTCTACAGATGGATCTGTTAACTTGATAAAGAAAGAATTTCCAAATATTGAAATTATTCAATTAAAAGAAAATTTAGGATATGCTGGTGGAAATAATTATGGATTTAAAAATGTTAAAATTCAATCAGAATATTCAATATTTATAAATAATGATACCTTAGTAAGTACTAATTTTATTAATCCATTAATTGAACCATTAAAAAATGATACTTCAATAATACAAACAGCTCCAAAAATATTTTATGCTGACGACCCTAATCTTTTATGGTTTGCCGGTGGATATATAAACCTTTTCTTTGGTTGGATAAGACATAGAGGAATTAGAAAAATTGATAAAGGACAATATAATAATAGTACATTAATTGACTATGCTACAGGATGTTGTATTTGTATGAGAACAAAAGATTTTAAATTATTCAAAATGTTTGATGAATCATTTTCAATGTATGGAGAAGATGTTGATTTATCAATTAGAGTGCGAAAAGCAGGTGGCAAGATTATGTATATTCCAGAATCTAATATATGGCATAAAGTGTCAGCATCAATTGGTGGCCAATTCTCTTTAATAAAATGGAAAAAGAAAAGTATGGGGAGGATTAGATTAATCAAAAAAAATATAAATTTAATTATTTTTCCATTGGCACTAATTTTTAATATAATTATAATTATTATTGAGTTGCCTTTCTTTTTATTTTATAAACTTAAAGCGAGCCTAAAATGAAAAATTACTCAGAAAACTATTGGTCAAAAAGAGCAAAGAAGTATAACAAAACAAGTTGGGTGAAGAATGAGAGTTTTATCGACACCTTTTTAAATTTGATTCCAAATAAGAAATTTTCAAAAATATTAGAAGTAGGTATTGGTACTGGTGCCGTTGCAGATATAATGAGTGAGAAAAAAGGTCACTTGACTGGAATAGACATTAGTAAAGAAATGATAGATCAAATTAAAAATGATAAAATAACTCCTATTGTAGCTAATGCGCATGATCTTCCATTTGAAGAAAATACTTTTGAATTAATATATATGAGAAATGTTATTCACTATCTTGAAAAGCCAGAAAAAGTATTTTCAGAAATTTATCGTTGCTTAAAACCGAATGGGACATATTTATTTTCGCAGGTTGTTCCTCCTGATGATAATATTTCTAGTGAATATGATTGGTTAGTTGGTCGAAACATACACTATCCAACAAAAAATGAAATATTAAAATTATTTGTCCAATTTAAAAAAATTACACACAGTGATTTTGTGTTAGAACATCAAAGCATTATTAATTGGCTTGATAATACTTGTGAGAATGAAGCTGAAAAACAAGAAATTATAAATCGTCATCGCAAAACAAGTAGTAGTTATCGTTCATTGGCTAATTACACTGAAGAGAATGATGATATTTTTGTTAACATACGACATTTTATGATCACTGGAAAAAAATGAACCGATATAAAGAATTAAGCCAATATCATAAACAATTTGATATTATTACAAATTGGATATATTACCCAATAGCTACTTTTCTTTGTTCTGTCATGAGTTATACATCTATATCGCCAAATTCAATAACTTTTTTAGCAATATCATTTGAATTAATAGCTTTTTATTTAATTTTAACTAATTTTACTCAATTAGCAATTATTATCGTATTATTATTGCAGTTTGGTTGGATATTCGATTTAATGGATGGAATGATGGCGAGATTTAAAAAAATGGGATATTATCATCCAACTGAGCCCTCAAATAAAGGTTATTATTTAGATGCTGTTTCTGACCATATTTTAAAATTTATGATTATTGCAGCTTTAGGTTATGAATTAAGTAAAAATCATGAATTTGGTTGGGAAATTGGTATGCTTGCTTTAGTTATACATGCCATAACTCAAACTGAGCATACTTTACGAAGTCTGATAAAAAAAGGGTCTAGTCAACCTGATAATAAAAATAATAATTTTTCTACTCATATTGCTTTAGCAATGAATAATATTTATTTATTTTACTTAATTTTTATTCCAATCAATCGTATTGATCTTTTGTTAATATTTTTTGCTACTTTTGAAATACTATTATTATTAAAAAGAGCAACCTTTTTTTGGATCAATGAACCATAAAATATTTTGAATATCCTTTTTATAACACCATATCTACCCTCTGAGAATAGTGGCCATGCAGGTGCTCAATTAATTTATAGGAATGTAGTTGGTCTTTCAGAATATAATAAGATAACAATAGCTTCATTCATTGATATAAATGAAGAAAAGTCACTTCATAATCTAACTTCGTATGGGATAGATGTATTTACAATTAACTATCCAAGAAATCAAAAATCTATATTTGGAAAAATCAATTCAGTTTTTCGAAATATCAAACCTCTATTTTCTTATATAAAAGGTGAAGAACCATTTTTTATAGCTAAGTATGATAAAAAAACAATGTCTGAATTAATTCTAAAGCTCTTGAATTCAAATTCTTTTGATTTAATTCAAGTTGAATATAATGTGATGCATCATTACGCTCATCTTTTTGTTAATATTAAATCTTTAATTATTTTCCATGATATTTCAACTAAAATGTATGAATCAGGATCTTTAATTGGTAAAAAATCAAATAAAAGATCATTCCGATTAGCAAAAAAAATCGAATCTAATATTGCGAATAAATTTGATGGTGTTGTTACATTAACAAAAGAAGATAAAAGTTATTTAATTAAATTAGGGTGCAATAAAAAAATACATATAATTCCACCCCAGATTAAACATGTTGAAAAAACTCTTCCAAATAAAATATCAAATTCCATTTGTTTTGTGGGTTCATTTAATCGTGAACCTAATATCAATTCTGTAGAAATAATTATTGATTTAATTTTTCCTTATATTAATAAAGAAATCACATTAAGTATTGTTGGAAAAGATATGCCAACTAAGCTGGCCTCAAGAATAAACAGTCTTGATAGAATAAACTATCTTGGCTTTATAGATGATATAGACTCTTTTATTTCCTCCCAAATGCTTATGGTTGCACCAATAAGTATAGGCTCAGGCTTAAAAATGAAAATTCCACACGCATTAAGTTGTGGTACCCCAGTTATTACTACAATTATTGGTGGTGAAGGTTTAGAAATAAATAAAGAGGATGGAATTATAAAAAGTGAAATAAATAACTTTGCTACAGAAATAAATAAATTGATGTTGAATCAAAGTAAGCTCATTTCTTTAGGTGAAAAAGGGAGAGATAAAGTTAATTCATATTTTTCAAAAGAAGTGGTAGTTGAAAAATTTCAAACACTTTATAAATCAATTATAAAAGTATGAATATTGCAAAAAAAATCGGCAAGGAATCTTCAATTACATTTGCAGGTCTATTATATGGAAATCTAAACCGTTATATATATACTGCATTATTAGCTCGTTGGGTAGGGCCAGAGTATCTTGGTATTTACTCTATAGCAAATTCAATTATGCTTATATCTGAAGTATTTGCAAAAATGGGATTAGAAACAGGTATAATGCGATTTGTAAGCAGATTAAATCCAGAAGTAGATAAAGAAAAAATTAATTTACTAATTGGATCTTCTTTAAAAATGGTAACAATTTTTTCTTTATCAGTCATGATTGTATTAATTATTTCTTCTGGGACAATTGTTGATAATTATTTTAATGGACAATCATTACTAAAATTTGTAATAATTATTTTTGCGATTACGATTCCATTTAATTCATTAATTCAAATTTCTGCTTTTGCCACACAAGGATTTAAACGACTTAAATATAAAACAATTGTTACTCAGTTCTTGAACCCAACGATTTTGTTGTTAACTATGATTTTCTGTTATTGGTTTATGTCGAGCGAATACACGATAACAATACCAATCTTAGCTACAGGAATTATTGGTTTTTTATTTATGTTTGTAATTTTAAAAAACGTTTCAGGTTTGAAAAATAATCAAATTATTAAAAGTGATATTAATTATGAATTATTAAAATTTTCTTACCCACTTATGTTTGTAACAATACTGCAAACATTAATGCATTGGATGGATATTTTAATGCTTGGCTACTTTACAAATCTGTTAACTGTTGGCCTATATCACCCTGCTGCAAGAACAGCAGGTTTACTTCAAGCACTTTTACTATCTTTTTTAAGTATTTATGCCCCCTTGGTTTCTCAATTCCATAGTGAAGGTGATAAAGCTAAGCTTTCAAATACCTATCAACTCGTAAATCGTTGGTTGTTAATATTTGCTACACCAATTTCAGCCGTATTTATTTTATTTCCAGAAAAAGTATTATTACTCTTTGGTCCTCAATACCTTGAGAGTAGTCAGGTTTTAGTTTTATTAACTATTGGTACTTTTACTCAAGCTATTTTAGGGGTAGCTGGACCAACATTGAGTATGTCAGGACATACTAAATTAGTCTTATTTAATTCTATTGGTACATTTATATTAAACTTCGTATTAAATGTATGGCTCATACCAATATATGGTATTTTAGGAGCTGCTATTGCTACTCTAACTTCCTTAACAATATTAGGAATAATAAGGGTAATGCAAGTTTATTTTATTTTAAAAATTAATTTTCTAAATCATAAATTAATTAAACCAATAATATCTGGAGTAGTTTGCTATAGTTTATTGATAACAATTAAATCATCAATAATAGAATACAGCACATTTATTACTCTTTTTATTGCAACTTTTATTTCAATCTTTGTTTTTGGATTAATTCTGTTTTTCTTAAAAATCGAGGATGAAGATAGAGATATTTTAAAAAGTTTAAATTTTTTAAAAGGCATTATAAATAAAAAATGAAAATTAACTTTAAGTCTAAATCACTACTTGTATCTGTTTTTATGATGACATTAATTATGATTCTTTTTAATCAAGTTATTTTTTCTGATAAATCATTTGGTTCTCCTGATACTCTAAGTCCTAAAGCAGTTGGTATTGCATTAAATGATTATTCGGATCAATCAGGTGAATTTCCGCAATGGCAGCCCTGGATTTTCAGTGGAATGCCTTCAGCTGAAGCTTTCTCACATATATCAAAACTCTATTTTCCTGAGCATCTATTTAAATTATTTATGCTTCCAGGAATGATAATTCAAATGTTACATCTTTTATTTGCAGGTCTTGGGTGTTTCTTATTATTAAGACACTTTAAGATTAATTACTTACCTTCAATTTTAGGATCAGTAGGTTTTATGCTTACACCTTATATGACTGTTATGGTAGTTCATGGGCATGGAAGTCAAATGATGACGGCAGCATATATTCCATGGATTTTTTGGTATACAGTCAAGCTTTGGGAAAAGCCTAATTTATTTGATACTGGTTTATTAGCTATTTTTATGGGTTTTCAGCTTCAAAGAGCACATGCACAAATTGCTTATTATACATGGATGCTAATTGGTGCTTACTCATTATTAGTTTTAATTAAAAGATTTAGGGAAGAAAAAGATAAAAAATATTTAATTCGTTCATTTAGTTTATTTTCAATTGCATGCTTTTTAGCAATTGGTTTATGTTTACTAATATATTTACCAGCAATGGATTATACTCCTTATTCAATTCGTGGAGGATCACAAACTGGTGGTGCAGATTATAATTATGCTACCGGTTGGTCTTTTCATCCAAAAGAAATGTTAACATTCTTAATTCCCTCTGCTTTTGGTTTTGGTGGGCAAGTATATTGGGGCTTAATGCCATTTACAGATTACCCAAATTATATGGGTATTATAATATTATCTTTAGCAATTATAGGTTTTTTTGAAAAAAGAGAGTTTATTCATTGGTTTTTAATCACTACTTCTTGTTTAGCGCTATTAATATCATTTGGGAAGCATTTTAGTTTAGTATATAATTTATTTTTTAATATTTTCCCTTATTTTAATAAATTTCGCGTCCCACATATGATTTTAATTTTATTGCAATTTAATATTGCAGTTTTATCAGCTTTTGGATTGGAATCTGTCGCAAGGATTAAAGATAAATATATACCTAAATGGTTCTGGGGCCTTTTAGGATTTGGAAGTGTTATCTTTTTGCTAATGGTTTTAGGTGGATCCTTAGTAGAAAGTTTTATTCGCGAGAGTTTTCCTTCTCCTAGAGTTCAAGATGTACGCACAGCACAGATTATAAATAATATTCGTTGGAGTTTATGGGAAACTGATATTTGGATGATGATATTTTTTATAGCATCATTATTGATTGTTGTATGGTTATGGATTCAGAGAAAAATTAGCAAACAATTTATGTACGTTTTGATTGTAATTGCTGGAATCTTTGATATTTGTATTGTTAATTATAAAATTATTGAACCTTCAAAAGGTAGTGGTCGTGCTTCTCAATTAATATCTAATAATGCAGTTAAACGTTTTTTTGAACATGATGAAATAATTAAATTTATAAAAACAGATAAAAGTGATTTTAGAATTTATCCAGTTGGAAACCTTTTTGGTGAATCAAGATTTGCAGCTTTTAATATTGAATCTATGGGTGGCTATCATCCAGCTAAATTACGTTCATATAATGATTTTCTAACAAAAACTAGAAATGGTAGTTCAATACCTTTACTTAGAATGATGAATGTTAAATATTTAATTTCACAACAAGCTATAAATCATCCAGAATTAACGCTTGTAAAAACCGGGAATTTAAAAGCGCCTAGAGGTTCTCAATCTGTTAACGTATATCAACTTTCTAATATTTTACCACGTGCTTGGTTTGTTGATAGTATTAAAACATTAGATGAAAATAAAATATTTAAAGAAATGATTAATGATTCATTTGATCCATCCAAATATGCATATAGTTCTCAATTAGTAAAGTCTCCATCAGATAAAGTATCAATAATAAATAAAATTGAAAGGAAACTACATGAAATCAATATCCAAACTGAATCTGAAGGTAATCAGTTTTTAGTATTGAGTGAAGTTTTCTACCCAAAAAAGTGGAAGGCAAGCATTAATGGTGAAAATGTTCAAACGATAAAAGTTAATGGTATTTTAAGAGGACTATCATTACCCGCTGGTAAAAATAGTATAAATTTTAGGTACGATAAATCTCAATTTAATAATGGGTTATTTATTTCACTTATTTCGTTTGGAATCACTTTGTTCATTGTAGCCTTTGGATATTATAAACGAAAAAGTTGGTAAAAAATATTATAAATAGTAGTAATATAAAATTTAGTCTTTTTTTTATTGGGATAATCTTAATTGTTGGTCTTTTATTTTATTCAAACTCCTTAGTAAATAGATTACGAGATGATAATAGAGAAATTGTAAAAGTTTATTCTCAAATAATTGCCAAAACAGTTAATGAGCCATCTGATACAAACTTAAATTTTGTTTTTGATGAAATTATCAAAAAAGTTCAGTTTCCAATAATTTATTCAAATGTTAAAAATGAGCCTCAATACTCACGTAATCTAGGTAAGGAGTTAAATAAAGAAGATTTAAAAAAAAATATGGAATCAATGGATAAACAAAATCAACCAATTCCGATTATTTATATTGAAGAAAAATCAACTAAATCTTTCACTTTAGGTTATCTACACTATGGTAACTCTAACTTAATCAGACAGCTTAAGTGGTTACCTTATCTTGAAATTATAATAGTGAGTTTATTTGTTGGACTAGGTTTTATTGGGTTCAACTCTATAAGAAACAGTGAAAAAAGAAATATCTGGGTTGGGATGGCAAGAGAGACAGCGCATCAATTAGGTACGCCTGTGTCTGCTCTCATGGGTTGGGTGGATAGATTGAAATCTCATCCTGATGAATCTTTAATCGTACTGAATGAAATGGAATCAGATTTAGAAAGATTGGCTCAAATCGGAGATAGGTTTAGCAAAATTGGTTCTAAAACATCTCTAGAAAAAGTATCATTAAAAACTTTAGTTAATGAACAAGTAACATATATAAAAAAGAGAGTTCCTTCTTTTGGTCAAAATATTTTTTTAGAAATTAAAGATATAGAAGATATTTACATTAAAGGAAATACTACTTTGTTAGGTTGGGCTATAGAAAATATAATTAGAAATGGTCTTGATTCTATGAAAAATCAAAAAGGTAAATTATCAATAAATGTTCTTAGTGATAAGCAATTTGGGTTAATTCATATTATTGATAATGGAGTTGGTATTGACAAAAAAGACTGGAAAAATATTTTTAGACCTGGTTTTAGCACTAAAAATAGAGGATGGGGCTTAGGGTTATCTTTAGTAAATCGGATAATTAAAGAAATTCATCATGGCGAAATAAAAGTACTTCGAAGTAAAAAAGATATTGGAAGCACTTTTGAAATCCGTTTAAAGAAAATTGGTTAATATTATAAATAATTACTTATTCTAGCTAATTTATAGGCTTAATAAAGGAGTTTAAATTGAATTTCAATTTTTTATTTGCAGGTGGTCAAGGTTCGACTAGTGGTGGATTAATGGCTTATTTACCATTTGTTTTAATTTTAGCTATAATGTATTTCTTAATGATTAGGCCACAAGCAAAGCGTCAAAAAGAAAAACAAAATATGTTAAATACACTATCAAAAGGTGATAGTGTTATTACTATAGGAGGTATTCATGGATCAATTGGTGGTTTTAAAGGGAAAGAAAAGAAAGCAGTAATTATAAAAGTAGATAAAAATACATCTATTACAATTAATCGATCGGCGATAGCTGGGTTATCTGATAAAGTTAATGATTCTGAAACTCAAGCTATTGAGGTTGAAAAGTAATGGCATTAATGAATGTAGTACATTATGGAGATCCTATACTTAGAAAAAAATGTAATAAAGTAAAAGAATTTAAGGGTCTAAATAAATTAATCGATGATATGTTTGATACAATGTATGAAGAGAATGGTATAGGTTTAGCTGCTAACCAAGTCGGAGTAGATCTTAATTTATTTATTATTGACATTTCTGATATTCAAGAAGAAGGTGAGAGTATTCATATATTTATCAATGGAGAAATTATTGATAGCTCAGGAGAATCATGGTTTGAAGAAGGTTGTTTATCTATTCCAAATGTTAGACTGGATGTTAAAAGACCTGAAAGAATTATATTTAAATATCAAGATTTAGATGGGAAAATACACACTGATGAAATTGAGGGTTTGTTAGCTAGAGCAATTCAACATGAAGTTGATCATTTAAATGGTGTATTCATTATTGATCGTGTTTCTACAACAACAAAAATCACTGTAGATAAAGAATTAAAGGCTATAAAAAAAGATGCTATAGATAAAGCTAAGAATAGAAAGGCTTTTGTTCTTTAAATCTGGCTTATTTACGTTTAATAATTATTTAAGGTTAAGTTAATGAAAATAGTTTTTATGGGAAATCCACCCATCGCTTGTCATTTACTTAATACTATTTATTATTCAAGTCATGAAGTTGTTGGAGTAGTTAGTAATAGGCCCAAAGAAATGGGTCGTGGTAAAAAATTAAAGTTTACTGCAATAGGTGATCTTGCAAACTCATTAAATATACCTTTTATAGGTTTCAATTCAAAAGATGAAGACTTAATAAAAAAGAAACTAGAAGCATTAAAACCAGATCTTTTTATTGTGATGGCCTTTAGAATCTTATCTAATTCTATTTTATCTATTCCAAAAATAGGTGCAATTAATTTACATACTTCATTATTACCAAAATATCGAGGTGCGGCTCCGATTCAACATTCTTTAATTAACGGTGATAAAAAAACTGGATTAACTACGTTTGTAATTGAATCAAAGGTTGATACTGGAGGAATAATTCTTCAAAAAGAAATTCTAATTGACCAAGAAGATAATTTTGGTTCTTTATCTGAAAAGATGGCTAATGAATCTGGTGAATTAGTTTTGGAATCAATAAAGAAAATTCAACAAGGACATAAACTTATTCTTCAAAAAAATTCTGATGTAACATTGGCACCTAAAATATTGAAATCATATTATTTAATTGATTGGTTTAAAAAAGCAGAATCTGTCCATAATAAAATTAGAGCACTCTCTCCACAACCTGGCGCGTATACAATAATTAACAATAAGCGTTTTAAAATATTAAAATCAAAAGTTTATTCAACTGATTCATTAAATGAGCCAGGGGAAATAATTATCATTGATAAACAACATTTAATAATTTCGTGTAAAAAAAGTTTATTAGAATTAATTGACATTCAAGTTGAAGGTAAAAAAGCAATGTTAGCTTCTGATTGGATAAAAGGCATTCAAAACCCTCAAAATTTAACTATTAGCTTATGATTTATGATGCAAGATATCACGCATTTAAAATATTAAAAAAATTTTATCAAAAGAATGATAGATTGAAATCTGTGCGAGATAATTATTATAAACATAATAGTCTTTCACAAAATGACCTTAATCGTTCATTAGTATTAACTAATGAAGTAGTAAGATGGTCAAGGCGCCTTGATTCATGGATTAGCTTAAGCTTGGATAAACCATTAAAGAAATTAAACCCATCAATCCACTTACTTTTAAAGCTAGGTTATTTTGAAGCAACTATGGATGAAGAAGTGCCTAATCATGCAGTTGTTAATTCATGGGTTGAACTTACTAAATTAATTATGGGTAAAAAGTTTTCCGGGCTAGTAAATGCTTTATTAAGAAAAGCAATTAAGCTTGATTCAAATAAAAGAAATAATAATTTAACACATGGCGAATGGTTATCTTTTCCTGATTGGATGTTAGAAAGATGGATTGATCAATATAATGAAGAACAGACTTTATCTCTTTGTGATTATTATAATTCAGCTCCTTACATAGATGTAAGATTAAACACATCAAAATTTAAATTTAAAAAAATATTAAATAAAATTGATACATTAGGAATTGACTGGGAAAAGAGTCCAGAATCTGATCGATTTATTAGAATTAAGTCTGGAATGAGAAAACTTCTAAAAAGTGAACCATTTATGATTGGTATGATAAATATTCAGGATAGAGCTTCAGGTGCTGTAGTCGAATTATTAGACCCACAAGAAGGTGAAACCATACTAGACGTTTGTGCCGCGCCAGGTACAAAAACAAACTATATTTTGGAAAAAATGAATTTCAATGGACACTTATTTGCTTCAGATATAAGTTCAGAAAGGTTAATGAAGGCTCAAACTAGAGCAACTAATTTGAACTTATCAATTGAGTGGTCCAAAAAAGATGCTTCAATAGATAAGTTTCCTATGGCAGATCGTATACTAATAGATGCACCATGTTCTGGAACAGGGGTTATAGGACGTAGACCTGATATTCGATGGAGACGTGAAAAATTAGATTTTGATTCTATGAATGTTATTCAAATGGATATATTAAATAATATGTCAAAATATGTTAAGCCAAAAGGAACTATAGTTTATGCTACATGTTCATTAGAAGAAGAAGAGAATTGGAATGTTGTAAACTCTTTCCTCAAATTAAATGATAATTTTAAAATTAAATCAGAAAAATCTCTTATACCAAAAGAATGGATTAACGAGAAGAAGTGTCTAGAGACATTTCCTCCTAAAGATAAAGTTGATGGAATGTTTGCAGTTAATATTCAAAAAGTATGATAAATAAATTATCAAATTTCATTCTTGCCCTCATTTTAATATCATTTGTCCTTTTCTTATTATTTGATAAGATTATTATGCCAACATATATAAGAAAAGATAAAACTATTACGGTTATGGATCTAAAAGGTAAAAATTTAGATTTAGCAATAAAACAACTTGAATCAGAAGGTTTTAAAGGTACAGTTTTTGATACAGTTTACACTTCACAATTAAAGCCATCAACAATAGTTGATCAATATCCTTTGGCTGGTCAAAAAGTTAAGTATGGTAGAACAATTAGATTGAAAGTTTCACGTTTGGAAAAAATGATTGAGGTACCTAGTTTAGTAGGCCAATCACGACGAAGTGCAGAAATAGCTATCCGGCAACTTAACCTTGTAATTGACTCAGTATACTTAGAGTATAATCCAGATTACCCCAAAGGTACCGTTGCCTGGCAATTTCCTAAAGAGGGAGATCAAATAAAAAAAGGGCTAGGTCTTCAAATTACAGTAAGTCAAGGTCTACCTCCTGACTTTTATCAAGTTCCACAGTTATTTGGGTTAAGTATGAAGAAAGCCAAATCAGAATTATTAAAAGCTCGTTTGATAGTAGGTAAAGTATCCTATCAGCAAAATGAAGATTTAGTCCCTTACACAGTTCTAGATCAATCTATTTCACCTGGTACAGTATTAGATAAATCAACTAATATAGATTTAATTGTCAGTATTCTAGACCTTCAAGATATTTTTGATACACTCCAAGGTGAGAAATGATTTCACTAGAAGAATATTTTAGAAAAATAATTCATTTATCTAGTTTAATTATCCCTTTTGGGTATTTGTATTTTATAACTGACAAAAATACAATAGTTATAATATTAATTTTTTTTACATTAATTTTTTTATTTATTGACATTGGAAGACATAAAATAATTTGGATTCAATCAATATTTAAATATTTTTTTAATAATATGCTTAGAGGTCATGAGCTAAAAGGTAAGCTGACAGGTGCAACATGGGTTATTATTGGATCACTTATTACAATAACTATTTTTTCAAAAAATGTTGCTGTTATTGCATTAATATTTATGAGTTTGGGTGACACAGCTGCTGGACTAATTGGTCAAAAATTTGGTAAACATAAAGTTGGAAATAAAAGTTGGGAGGGTTTCTTAGGTGGACTAATTGTTTGTTTTATTATTGCTATTATTTTCCCTTTCTTACCTTTAAAAATTTCTTTGTCAGGTGCTTTAGCAGCAATGATTATGGAACTTTTACCAATTCCATTAGATGATAATTTTAAAATTCCACTTGGCTCTGGTGCTATTATGATGATGCTAAGCACACCTCTTTAATGTCATTTTTATTCCCAAATATTTTATGGGGGTTATTTGGATTAGCTATTCCAATAATTATACATTTATATAATCTACGTAAATCTAAGACTGTTGAATTTCCATCTATTCAAAACATTCAGGCACTAGAGAAAAAAAATATCAAAAAATTGAAGATTATTCAATGGATATTAATTCTATTAAGAATGGGTATTATAGCTTCTTTAATATTGATGTTATCTGGACCATTACTAATTAATGAATCAATTTGGATACCTAGCGAAAAAGAATCATCGGCTGTTATTATTATTGATAATTCAGCTAGTATGTCTGTAAAAAATGATAAACTTTCTTTTCTTGATCAAGCAATGGATAATATTCCCAAAATCTTATCAAGCTTTGATGGGTTAGTTAATCTGAAAGTATATCAGACTACTCCACCGATTGAGCTTTATTCAGGAATTGTTGAAGAAGGAAGTAATATACAGTATGATAATTGGGAAATCAGTCAATCTAATGGAAAAGACAACTTATGGAAATTAGTAGATTCTCTCCTCTCCACAACAGATTCATCTTTAGCAAATAAAGAATGTTTTATTTTGAGTGATTTTCAATCTGAACCTTCAAAATATTTAAAAGATAAATTTAAAGATTGGAGGTTATATACTATCTTTAGCGATTTCTTAAATGATAATATAGCTATTAAAGAAATATCCACAATGAACCAGATTAAAATGCCAAATGATTTATTAACATTGAATACAAAAATTGAAAATATGGGGACAAATGAGATTAGGAATCTTCCAGTAGAATTATATTTAAATGAGGAGCGAGTTGGTCAAATAGTCTCTCATTTTAAAAATAATACTAGTAAAGATTTTTCATTTCAAGTCTATCCAGGTAAAAGTGGCATTGTTAGAGGAAAAATAGAAATTCCAGATGATAATTTTTCTTTAGATAATAAGCAAACATTTGAATTAAATATACCAGAAAAAATCTCGTGTAAAGTCATTGCTAGTTCTAATAATGGACTATTTGTTTTAAAAACTGCATTAGAATCAATAAGTGGAGAAGACCAATTTTTAGATTTAGAACTAAAACTTAAAACTGAGATTGAAAGAATATACCTAGATGAAACGGATGTATTGATTCTTGAAGATCCATTAATTATAAAGCCAAGCGGAATTGAATCAATAAAAAGATTTTTAAACGAAGGTGGAAGTATTGTTTGGTTTGCTGGTGAAAACTATAAATATATTAATGATCAAATTATTAAGAATTTGTTACTTCCCAACTATTTAAACAAAATTGAGCTTAATGATAAATCGTATTTAACTGTAGAAGTAGTAGATAGAAAAAATCCATTATTACAAGATTTTAACATACGTAACATTGAATCATCACTACCTAAGATTTTTAGATATAATGCTGTTATTCTTAAAAAAGATCATCATTCAATTTTAGATTTAAACAATAAAGATCCTTTTTTAATAGACATTCCATTTAATGGAAGTCATGTGTATTTTTTTACTTCTCCACTTGATTTGAGGTGGAATGATTTTACAATTAAAGGATTGCTTATTCCATTAATTCATAGATTGTTGATTTTATCCGCAACTAATGAATTGAATACACAAGTTATTGAAGTATACAAAACAAAAGTTATTTCTTTATCAAAAGAATTAATTAATAAAAAGTGGTCTGTCAAGTTACCTTCTGGTAAAAAAATATTAGTTATTCCAGATTACAGTAATGAAGTAATTATATTTGAAGAAACAACTGAATTAGGCTCTTATGAAATTTATGCTGATGATGTTTTCTACACAGCTTTTTCTACAAAATTACCAATCAATGAGTCTCCCAAATATAGATCATCATTTGAAAGAATTAACACAGCTGTTGGAAATAACAACTTAGTTTTGATTACAAATGAAATGGTATTCCAAGAAACTATTCAATCTCAAAGACATGGGCGGCTTTTATGGAGAACATTTTTAATAATTGCCATAATATTATTTTTATTAGAATCATATTTATCTAAACCAAATCCAAATGCCTTGAGACCACTAGAATGACTGATAAGTTGAAAATTAATAAAAAAGAAAAAGCATTGTTGATTGGTGTTATATATGAAAAGTTAGATGAATCTTTAGTTGAAGAGCATTTAAAAGAATTAGAGCTTTTAGCAGAAACTGCAGGTGCTAAGGTAGTTGGAAAAGTCACTCAAAAGCTTTCTCGTATTAATCCAGCATACTTTATAGGCTCTGGTAAAGCTGAAGAGATTATAAAACAAGCAGAAGAGTTAAGTGTTTCTCTTATAATTTTTGATGATGATTTAAGTCCTGCTCAAATAAAAAATTATAGTAACCTTGTAAAAAATATTAAAGTAATTGATAGAAGTGCACTTATTCTAGATATATTTAGTCAGCATGCGAAGACAAAAGAGGCTAAGACTCAAGTAGAGCTTGCACAGTTAGAGTATATGTTGCCAAGACTAACGAGGGCATGGACCCATCTTGAAAGACAAATGGGTGGTATTGGTGCTCGCGCTGGGGCAGGAGAGACACAAATAGAAGTTGATAGAAGATTGCTTAGAACCAAAATTTCAAAGCTAAAAAAAGAGCTAACTAAGATTGATAAAGAAAGAGAGACTCAAAGTAAAAATAGGCTAAATCAATTTAAAGTAGCACTAGTGGGTTACACTAATGCTGGTAAATCTACACTCATGAAAACTATGTCTGGTGCTGATGTACTTATTAGGAATCAGCTTTTTGCTACATTAGATACAACAATACGTACGGTTAAACTTGATAATTCTCATACAATCTTATTAAGCGATACAGTTGGTTTTGTTAGGAAACTTCCACATCATTTGGTTGCAAGCTTTAAAAGTACTTTAAAAGAAGTAGTTGATGCAGATCTTATCCTAATTATGCTTGATGCTTCTTCAAATGAGGTTCTTGATCATTTTAATACAATTATTGAAGTATTGAAAGATCTGGGTGCGGAACGTCATCCTTCTTTAATTATTTTGAATAAAATTGATCATCAAAATTTTGAAAATAAAATGAGTTATTTGAAAAATACATTTCCTGAAGCTATCTTTATATCAGCATTAAATAAATTGATGATTGATTCATTAAATAACAAAATCATTAATTTTATGGATATGAATTATCAGACAGTTGACCTTCATTTCACATATCAAGAATCTAAAAAGCTAGCATTAGCTCAAGAAGGTGTAAATGTATTAGAGAGAGTTTATAATGATGACCATGTCTATCTTAAGGTTAAAGGTTCAAGAAAAAGAATTAGCCAAATCCAATCAGATTTATTTAAATAATCTCTTTTATTTAAATAAATTAAATATTTTCACTTCAGCTTCGATTTCAGGATCCGATTTTACACGGTAGAGGCCTCTTTCTTCAGCAAACTTCCTTCATTCGTAAAAACGAAAAGGCCTGTTTTTTGAATTCAGAAGGTGATCTCAAGGATTTTTTATTGAAGATCCTGAAATTCAAGAACTGAAGTGAAAATATTTAACTTTTAATGAACTCAAATAAGTTTAATTAAGCTTAATATGTTAATTATTTAAATTTTCAATTGATTCTCAGATGCAGCTACAGCTACAGCTACGCTAGCATCACCTGTAACATTAGTTACAGTTCTCATCATATCTAATATTCTATCAACACCTAAAATAAGTGCAATTCCAGCACTTGGCACTCCAATTGCCTCTAATATTATTACAAGCATAATAATACCAGCACCTGGAACAGCAGCAGTTCCTATAGAAGCTAAAACTGCAGTTAAAACAATCGTTAATTGAGCACCTAATGATAGATCCATACCTAATGTTTGCGCAATAAATACAGCAGCGACTGCTTGATATAAAGCTGTCCCATCCATATTTATTGTTGCTCCAAGCGGAAGTACAAAAGAAGAAACTTCTTCCGATACGCCTAATTCTTCTTCGCAGCGCTCCATTGTTACAGGTAAAGTTGCACCACTTGAACTAGTTGAAAAAGCTAGAAGCTGAGCTGGTGCAATTCCCTGATAAAATTTCTTTAATGACATTTTTGAAAATAATTTAAGTACAGCAGTATAAGTAATAAACATTTGTATTAATAATCCAAAAATAACTGCAAGCATATAAAAACCTAATGCACTTAAAAGCTCTAAAACATTATTAATATTATTTCCTGCTACGGAAGTTATCGTGTCTGCTATAAGAGCAAATACACCAATAGGTGCCATTAACATTATATTATCTACAAGCTTAATTACTAAATCATTAATCCCTTCCATAAACTCTAGAACTGGTCTTGATTTTTCTTTCGGAATTTGAATTAATGCAATACCAATAATAATTGCCACAAAAACTACTTGAAGCATATTTCTATTATTTGAGGCTGAACTAAAAAAGTTGTTTGGTACCATATCAACAATAGGTTGAAGAACTGAACGATTCTTGACTTCTTGAGCAGCTTCTAGTTTACTGGAAGCTGCCGACTGATATGTATTTTGAAGTTTAATTTTCATATCATCAGGGACTGTTTTTCCAGGTTCAAGTAAATTTACTGCAATTAAACCTATGGTTACTGCAATTGCTGTAGTGGTAATATATATACTTATTGTTTTACCACCAATTCTAGAAAGTTTTTTTAAATCAGACAAGGAAGCAACTCCAGTTATTAATGAAGAAAGCACAAGAGGAACCGCAATTAATTTTAATAAATTAATAAATATTTTACCAAATGGAGCAATCCAGTCATTAGTAAAGCCTCCCCATCCTTGTGATGCAGATATAATTCCAAATAATAATCCAAGTATTAGGCCTATAATTATTTTCCAGTGTAGTGCAAGTTTCATTTTTTTCTCAGTTTTTTTTAAAAGTTAAGTTGATTCACTATCTTTTTTGATTTTAGAATATTTTTTAAAATACGAATCTCCAATAGTTGAAAAAAAGCTTATTAATCGATTCCTTTTTTTATCATCTTCTTTTAATCGTTTAATAATAGTGTGTGAGGCAGTATCTATTAAATCTTGAAAGTGTGCAAAAAGCTCACCTAATTGTTTTGATAAGGGTTTATTCATTAATGAGTTTTAGTGCTTGTTCGATATCAGTGGTTGGTAATTTACAACTAAAATCTTCGCAAATATAATAAGTGGTCTTTTTATCAATCATCTCATGTGAAGAAGTCCATTTTGCTATAGAGCTTAGACTTTGAAGTTTATCCTCTACATCTTTGAATAATATTACTTTATTTGGAATATATTTTGATTTTAAAATATTTAAAGCAGATTGAGTTTCTAAGCTACTGCTAGAGCCGACCACCACAATTTCTTTAGGTTTTGAAAATTCAAACATAAATGCAGAAAGCGTAGACGTATAGCCAGTCGGAGTCTTTTTAATTTCGTTTGAAAATACTTTAAATATTTGTTCAGCCATTTCCGCGAATTTAACCTCACCTGTTAAACGAGTTAATTTTAATAAATTATAAGCTGCAATTGAGTTTCCAGACGGTATTGCTCCATCGTAACCCGTCAGAGCTCTTACAATGAGTTGCTCAGATTTATCACTTCCTAAATAAAAACCACCATTATCACGCCAAAACTCTTCAATCATTATGTTGTTAAGCACTATAGCTTCACTTAAATATGAAGCTTTGAAGGTTGCTTCATAAAGTTCAAGAAGTCCCCAGATTATAAAAGCATAATCATCAAGATGTGCATCTATTCCAGAAACTCCATTTCTATATCTTTTTATTAATCTTCCATTTTTATCAGTTAAATTTTTAAAAATAAATTGAGCACTTTTTTCAGCAGCATTGATAAAGGATTCATTCTTAAAAGCAATTCCTGCTTTAGCATATGCAACAATCATTAGTCCATTCCAATCTGTCAATATTTTATCATCTTTGAAGGGATGAATTCTTTGTTCACGGATCTTAAACAAAGTTTGATTGATCTTTTTGATTCGTACACTTTTACTTTTATCATTAATTGAATCATTAAGGTGAAAAATATTATTACCTGTAAATTGACCTGTTGCTTCATCTTTAAAGTTTCCAGCAGAGTCTAAATTATAAAGTTCTTTTAAAAACGAAAGATCATCTTCACTATTTATTTTTTGGAGTTCTTTAAGTGTCCAAAAATAGAACAATCCTTCTTCACCTTCACTATCAGCATCTTCAGCTGAATAAAAGCCTCCTCGCTTATCAGTCATATCTCGACTTACATAAGCTAGAATTTCTTCAGCAATATTTTGATATAATTTATTTCCTGTTATTTGAAATGCTTCAGTGTAAGCTATTGTAAGCATTGCTTGATCATAAAGCATTTTTTCAAAATGAGGAACAAGCCATTCTTTATCAGTTGAATAACGATGGAAACCATAACCAATATGATCAAAGATGCCACCAAGCCTCATTTTCTGCAAAGTGTTTTCTACCATCATTAATGATGTTTTATCCTTATTCATATAATGATATCGTAAAAGAAAAATTAAATTATGAGCTGAAGGAAACTTAGGTTTCGTACCAAAGCCACCATTTATTTTATCATACTTACTAATAAATTGTGCATATGCATTTTCCAGAACTGTTTGATCTAGAGTTTCACCAATTACTTTTTTATTAGATTGCAAAAGAAAGGAATTTACTTTTTCAGCAGAGGCAATCAGTTCTTCTCTTTTATTTTTCCAAGCATCTGATATAGAAGGAAGGAGTTCTAACATTCCTGGTCGTCCAAAGCGACCAGTTTTAGAAAAGTAAGTACCTGCAAAGAAAGGTTCTTTACTAGGTGTCATGATAATGGTAAGTGGCCAGCCTCCTCTACCAGTCATTGCTTGGCAGACTGACATATAAACATGATCAATTTCAGGTAGTTCTTCGCGATCAACTTTAATCGAAATATAATTTTCATTTAATAATTGTGCAACTTTTTCATCTTCAAATGATTCATGCTCCATAACATGACACCAATGACAGGTAGAATAACCAATTGAAAGAAAAATGGGAAGATCAAGTTCTTTTGCCTTATCAAAAGCTTCTCGTCCCCATGGGTACCAATTAACAGGATTGTTCTTATGTTGAAGAAGATAAGGGCTCGATTCTTTTGCAAGTCTATTCACGTATTTTTCTTTCGTTTTATTTTCTTTTACTATATTTTGACTAAATGATTGTGTATTCATTGTTAAAAATATAATTATAAAAAATAAATTATAGATTTTATACCATATGCTTGTAATTGGCATACCTCAAAATTAATTTCAACACGTTGTCTTAACCAAGCTAGAAGGAACATATGATTCATTTAAGTTTTATACTCTTATATTTAATCATTTTAATTGGAATAGGCCTTTATAAAGCAGGTAAAATTAAAACTCAAGCTGACTTTGCCGTAGCAGGTCGTTCATTAACGCCATGGGTTCTTGTTGGTACAATGTTAGCAACTTGGATGGGAACGGGATCAATCTTAGGAAATGCAGGCAAAGCTTATGAGACTGGAATGGCCGCTTTGATTTTGCCTTTGGGTAGTATTCTAGGAATTATAATTTTAACTAAAATTGCTGGAAAGGTTAGGTCTTTCGAAAAATTTACGGTTCCAGAAATTTTAGGGGATAGGTTTGGAGATGGAGCGCGTTTTTTATCTGTAATTGCATTAGTTATTGCTTATATGGTAATTGTTAGTTATCAGTATAATGCAGGTGGCGCTGTCCTCCATACTGTATTAACAAATGATCAAGGCATATCTTTGATTACTCCAGAGACAGGAACAATTATTGCCGCTTTATTTATTATTGCATATACAATGCTAGCAGGGTTAGTAAGCGTAGCATACACGGACGTAGCAAATGGAATTATTATTATTTTTTCTTTTATTATTGCTATTCCAATTTTATTGTTTGAGGCTGGCGGTTTTTCTGGGATGAGTCAATCTTTTGAAAGTATGGGTAAAGATACACATATGAGCTTTTGGGGTGTTTATTCACTTTTAGATATTATGAATTTTTGTCTTCCTCCCTTTTTACTAATAATGGGTGATGCAAATATGTATCAAAGGTTTTTTGCGAGTAAAACTGCTGAGGGTGCTAAATATGCTACTAAAGTATTAATTGGAGCAGTTGCATTAGCAGAATTTATGATCATCTTTGCAGCTTGGGTTTCTTCAAGTATGATACCTGATGCTGAAGTTGGTAAGTACGTATTAATATATGCTTCGCACAAGTTTCTTCCAACATTCTTGGGTGCAATTATGATGACAACAATTGTTGGAATTATTATATCGACGGCTGATAGTTTTTTACTTGTACCTGCAACAACATTAATGCGTGATATATACTTAAAGTATATTAATCCTAATATAAATGAAAAAAAGATAGTTCTATTAAGTAGAGTACTAGTCCTCATTCTTGGAATAATTGCTTATTTTGTCTCTCTTGGGTTTGCGAAATCCGCGGGCTTTTTTGAAAGGGCATTATATGCTTATACTATCTATGGTGCAGCAATTACACCAAGCCTAGTAGCTGCTTTATTTTGGAAGGGTGCAACAAAAGCAGGTGCAATATCATCAATTCTTACTGGAACAGTTACAACATTAATTTGGAAAGAATCTTCATTTATCCAAAATATTATTCCAAATAGAATTTATTCGAATATGGATGAAGTATTACCAGCTATAACTTTATCTGTTCTATCATTAGTCATTGTGAGTCTTTTAACAAAAAAAGATTAAGTACGTGTGATTAGTGGGGGGTTATTATTAAGTGGAGAGTTTTCACTAATTAATTCTCTTCGATAGTACTCAAAGGTTCTTCCAGTACCTTGCCAATTATCGACTCGATTAACAATACGAATATCACCAGTAAACCTTGATGAAATACCATTGGCTACATGACCAGTGATATAATTTATATTATCTTGTTTTCCTGCCCAGCTTAAAAAAACACGTTTTAGCATCTTTGCATATCCATTATTTTTATATTCAGATTGAATAACAAATGCATAAGTATAAAGAGTATTGTTTTTCTCAAAATTTTCATCCATTCTGGCCCAAGGCTCTTGGCTAAGCACCTCTAGAGGAACGCCAATTATATATCCAATGATATTATCTCTATATCGAGCAATAAATGGTAATGAACCAGCAGTATTAAAATATTTTTGTATTGTAGATTTTGTTAAGATTGCCTTTTTACCATAATCTTTGGCCAATGATTTAGATATCTCAATTAACTGAGGGTAATCTACTTCATTAACATTTTTTAATATTTCAATTTGGAAAACACCACTAGATGCGATGATTTTTGAATTAGAATTAAGTGAATCTGAAATTGAAAGTTGGTCCATTTAGTTTGAATTTAATGTGATATTTTAATTAAAAGTATTAATCATAGATTCCTTTTCCAGGTATAGTCTAACTAAATTAGATGTATATGAAATCATTTAATTTAAGACTTTCAAATTTAATTAAATCCAAACGTAGTCATTTATGTGTTGGCTTGGATATGAACCCAGAAGCAATAGGCTCTCCAAATACAACTTTGAATGAACTTAAAAAACATGCATTTAAGGTTATTGACTCTACTAGCGATCTGGCATCTGCATTTAAACCTAATTTAGCTTTTTTTGAAAGATGGGGAAGTGAAGGTTTTAAATGGCTTGAGGAATTAATGGATTATTTTTCAGATGATTTAATTATAATAGGTGATGCTAAAAGAGGTGACATCGGTAATACGGCAAAACAATATGCTTATAGTTTATTTACACACTTTAATTTTGATGCAGTTACATTAAGTCCTTATATGGGTAAAGATTCTATAACTCCATTTATAGAGGATGCTGAAAAAGGAGTTTTCATTCTTTGTAGAACTTCTAATCCATCAGCAGTTGATTTACAAAATCAACCAATTAAAATGGAAATGCTTTTTGACAAAACTGCTCAATTTTGTGTTCAATGGAACAAAAATAATAATGTAGGTATTGTTGTAGGTGCTACAGCACCTAAAGAAATAACCCGAATTAGAGATCAAGCTCCAAACCTTCCCTTTCTAATTCCTGGAATTGGCGCTCAAGGCGGTGATCTAAAACAAAGTATGAAAGATGGAAACAAAAATGGTGATGCTTTAATTAATGTTTCTCGAGGTATTAGTTTCTCAGGTGATTTAAGTAGTAAATCTATTCGAAATGCAGCTAAAAATTACTTATTACAAATGCGAGAAATAATAGATATTTAGATAAATAACTAAAAATAGATAATAAAATTAATATGAAAAAATATCTCGAAATTTTTAGAAATACAGGTGCCTTACTCGATGGTCACTTTGTACTAACATCAGGTCGTCATAGTGCATCATATTTTCAATGTGCAAAAGTAATGCAATACCCAGAGCATTTATTACATTTCACAAAAAAAATTATGAATCATTTTATAAATACGAGTATAAATACTGTTATCTCACCAGCTGTTGGAGGAATTGTTATTGGTACTGAAGTTGGTAGAATAATGAATAAAAAAACTATTTTTGCTGAAAGAGAGAATGGTGAAATGACCTTGCGGAGAGGTTTCTCCATTATAGAAGGTGAAAAGTTTTTAGTAGTAGAGGATGTGATTACAACAGGAGGCTCAGTTAAAGAAGTTATGAATTTAATCGAGTTATTTGGTGGAATTATTGTTGGTGTTGCGGTTATTGTTGACCGTAGTAACGGGAAAGTAATCCTTCACGATAATCAATTTTCTATCGTTCCTTTAGAAGTGACTAGTTACAATGAAGATGAGATCCCTGAATCCCTTAAAAAAATACCTATTCAAAAACCAGGAAGTAGGAGTTTAAAATAGTGAAAAAATTAGTATGTTTAATTTTAATTGGAGTTTTATTTATGAGTTGTTCAAAAGAAGATGATGTAGCAGTAATCTCAACAAAGTTCGGTGATATGGTAGTAGAATTTTATCCAGATATTGCTCCAATGCATGTTGAAAGTTTTACAATCTTAGCAAAAGAAGGATATTTTGATGGAACAACCTTTCATCGTCTTATTCCAGGATTTGTTATCCAAGGTGGAGATCCTAATACAAGAGATGAAAATAGAATGAAATGGGGGACGGGTGGCCGAGCAGGTAAGTATTTTGGTATTGGTCGTGAAGATGACCCAGATACATGGTTGATACCTGGAGAATTTAGTGATAAGCTTCATGTAAGAGGCACTTTGTCGATGGCTAGAACAAGAGACCCAAATAGTGCATCTAGTCAATTTTTTGTTTGTCATGCTGCTACACCTCAACTTGATAAACAATACACTGTATTTGGTCAAGTTATTAAAGGTCTCGAGATCATTGATAAAATTGTAAATGAAAATCGCCCCAAAAAAGAGAATCCTATGTATCAAGGTCCTGATGGTGATTATCCGTATGAAAAGATTGAAATGAAAGTAAATATCTTAAAGCGTAGTGACGCTTTATCTGATTAAATTAATTGTGGATATTTTTAGTAATAAAACTTGACTTAGGTAGTATTTTTAAAAAATAAAATGAAACAAATTTTAATATCAGTTGTTTTTTTACTTAGTCCACTTTTCAGTCAGTTCCAAAGCCCTGTTACTTTATCTGCAAAAATAGAGTCAAATGCGAGGGCTGGAGAGGTAGTCAAAGTAGTTATTACTGCAGAGATGGATTCTGAATGGAAAATATATGCGCTTAGAGATCAAGGTGAAGGTCCTATCGCGACGAGGGTTACTGTTTTAGGTGATATTATTAAAGATTCTGGATTAGTCGAAGAAGATGAGCCCATTAAGAAATATGATGATGGATTTTTAACAGAAACAAAAACACATCAGGGTGGCGCTGTATTCATTGCGCCAATCTTATTAAAGAAAGATCTTTCTCCTGGCGATTATAATTTAGAAGCAGTTATTTTATTTCAAGTTTGCAATGAATCCCTTTGTTACCCACCTAAGGAAGAGTTTCTTAGTGTACCAATAACAATAGAGTCTGGAGAACCTCGTGAGGAAAGGTCAGAAATTATTTTGGTTTCGGATGTTTTTGATAAATCAGGAAATATTAATTTAGAAGCTGCAATAGATCAGGGTTTCTTTTCATTTGTACTATTAGCAATCAGCATGGGGTTTTTAGCTCTTTTGACGCCTTGTGTCTTCCCAATGATTCCAATCACTGTTTCTTTCTTCACTCAACAAGGAGAATCAGGCCAAGGTAAGCCGCTCAAAAATGCTATTATTTATACTCTTGGCATAATTGCAACTTTTTCAATTTTAGGGTTTATTCTTGCTCTTACTTTAGGTGCATCAGGAGCAAATCAGTTAGCATCAAATCCATGGGTAAATCTATTTATTGCAGGATTGTTCATTTATTTTGCTTTATCTCTATTTGGCATGTATGAAATTGAAGTTCCAGCTAAATTAAGACAATTCTCACTTAAGCAAGAAGGTAGAGGTGGAGTAGTTGGCACTTTATTTATGGCGGTCACTTTTACATTGACCAGCTTTACTTGTACTGTTCAATTTGTAGGACTTTTATTAGTTGCAGCATCTCAAGGTCAATGGTTCTGGCCAATGATTGGTATGATAGTTTTTAGTGCAGCATTTGCTTTTCCTTTCTTTTTCCTAGCGCTTTTTCCACAATATTTAGCCAAAATGCCAAAGTCAGGAGGCTGGTTAAATGCTGTAAAAGTTGTAATGGGCTTTCTTGAGCTTGCTGCAGCTTTTAAATTCCTAAGTAATACTGATTTAGTCTGGGGTTGGGGATTTTTCTCACATAATGCAGTTCTTGCTATTTGGGCAGTATTAATGCTTCTTGTCGGCTTTTATTTATTAGGTAAAATTCAATTACCTCATGATTCACCTTTAGTATCAGTGAGTGTTCCAAGATTAATGATTAGTGCAGCATTTTTAACTTTTGGCCTTTATCTTACTTCAGGTTTATTTGGTCAACGTATTCATGGTATTATTTATGCATATTTACCTCCAGTTGTTGAAAGCAATACGGGTGCCGTCAGTACGAATGGAAATTCAATGGCTGAGCAATTTAAATGGTTTCGCGACCTTGATAACGGTTTGATGAAAGCTAAAGAAACAGGTAAACCAGTATTTATTGATTTTACCGGTTATACTTGTACGAATTGTCGTTGGATGGAAGCTAATATATTTACAAGAAGAGAAGTTAAAGACCGTTTTAATGAAATGATTCTAGTTCAGTTGTATACAGATGGTGGACCAAATCATCGTGAAAATCAAGAATATGAAATTGAGAGATTCGGAACAGCTGCATTACCATTTTATGTAATAATTAGCCCTTATGATGAAATAATTACAACTTTTCCAGGTATGACTAGAGATTTAGATAACTTTCTTGATTTTTTGGATGAAGGATTGGCTGGTTAGTGTAAAATGGGTAAAGTTAAAATAATTATAATTACGTCAGTTTTATTAGCTGTTGGCTGTGGACAAAAAGATAAAATGAAAATTGTATCCAAGCCAAGAGATATTAACAGCTCAACTGTTTCTCAAGGTCAACCAGAACGTCCTGAATATGCAATGAAAGCGCCAGACTTTACGTTGAGAACAGTTCAAGGTGATATTTTTAATTTAAGTGATTATAAAGGAAAAGTTATTTTGTTGAATTTTTGGGGAACTTGGTGTGGACCATGCCGAAGAGAAATACCTGACTTTAATAAATTGCATGATAAGTATCAAAAAGATGGATTAGAAATTGTTGGAATAACTATAACATCTGGTTCGCCAGATAACATTTATAATTTCATGAAAGAATGGGATATTGAATACACTGTTCTTACTGATATTGAAGATTCTGAAACTCAACGAGTTACTGCATATTACGGGCGTGCTATAGGACAACCCATTACAGGTTTACCCACTACATTAATCATTGATAGAGATGGATATATTGTTAAAGGCTATATTGGTCCAAGAAATGAAGAAATATTTTATCAAGATCTAAAGCCATACCTTTCATTCTAAATAAAATAATAGAAGAAAAATAATGAAAATTTTTACCCTCGCATTAACACTTAGCTTGTCTTTACTTAATGGAAATGAGTATTGGCAGCAATTTGTAACCTATAATATGAATGTTCGACTTGATACCGCAGAACATACTATTGGTGGCCATTCAACCATTACATATAAAAACAATTCACCCGATACACTTCGCCATTTCTATTTAAATCTTTATGCAAATGCATTTCAAGAAGGAACAGTAAAACATAGAGAATACTTAGCAGGTCTAGGTAGATCATCCAGAGGTGCTCGATTTAAAAAAGGTATGGATCCATACTTAAGTAGATATGATATCAGTAATTTTTTAATTGAAAGTGATGGCTCAACTTTATCAGATACATTTCTTATAGATGATACTATTTTATCTGCGAATCTTTCTAGAGGCTTAGCGCCGGGTCAATCTATGATAATTGATTTAGATTGGACTCAGCACGTTGGAGAATTTTCTGAAAGAGCTGGGCGAGTAGATGAGCAATATAATTTTGCTCAATGGTATCCACGTGTAGTAGTCTATGATGAGAATGGATGGTTCAATGAACCTTTTCATGCAGAAGGTGAGTTTTATGGAGAATTTGGTAAATATAATGTTACTATGGACGTACCAAAAGGATATATTATTGGTTCTACCGGGACTGTTACATCTGGAGATCCAGGCTGGGAGGAAGTTAGAGTTGATACTAGTCGAAAATTTTCTCTATGGCTAAAAGAACTAAATAAAAATCGTCCAAAATATAAAATTGAAGAAAGAAGAGTAGTTTCTTTTTTCGCAGAAAATGTTCATGATTTTGCTTGGATTACAACACCAAATTTTATTTATGAAAGCGGAAGTTGGAACAATATTGATGTTCATGTTTTATTTAATCAAAAAAATGGAAAAAAATGGACTAAGAAAGTAGTGGCAAGAACTGAGCGTGCCATTAAATGGTTAAGTACAAAATTTGGTATGTACCCCTATCCTCAAGTAACAAATACTGATAGGTTGGCTGGTGGGGGAATGGAATACCCAATGCTAGTAATGAATGGAAGTGATTCAGAAAGTTTAATTCTACATGAAGTTGGTCATATTTGGTTTTTTGGCATTCTTGCAAATAATGAAGTTCGTGAATCATGGCTAGATGAAGGGTTTACTTCTTTCCAAACTCGATGGTATATGATGGATCGATATGGAGATTATGGATTTGATATGAAGGCAAGTAGGTTGAAAGACTGGCAAAAGAAATATTGGAAGTTTGCAAGTAGTTTAGGCAATACTCAATGGGGGATGATTGGTTTTATGAGTAGTGGACAAGATGAACCAATTAGTCGCTCAACCTATATGTTCAAAGGAAGTAGAGCAGCTGGTGCAAATGCATATACAAAACCTTCCTTAATGCTTGACGAATTAAAATATATTTTGGGTGAAGAAACGTTTACTTTGGGAATGCAGGAGTATTACCGTCGTTGGAACCTAAAGCATACAAATGAAAAACGATTTATTGATGCGATTGAAGACGTAAGCGGAGAAGATCTCGATTGGTTTTTTAGACCTTGGCTTCATGATACTCGTTTACTTGATTATGGAATTAAGAATTGGGAAAGAAAACAAAAACCAGATGGTTCGTGGGATGTAACCTTAAATATTGAGCGCCATGGGAATAGAGATATGCCACAATTGGTAGAAACCACCTTAAAAGATGGTACTAAACATCAAATTTGGTGGAAAAATCATAAGTTTAGAACATCAGATATTTTTACATACAATGTTCCATCGGAACCAAAAAATGCAACATTAGACCCAGATGCTCAAACAATGGATATTGATTACAGAAATAATTTTACGGGTACTATGAAAAAAGAGACAATGTTCTATAGACCTGGAATGCGTTATAATCCGCGTAATAAGTATGTTGTTCAGTATCATCCAATACTTCATTATTTAGATAAGGATGGTTATCTACCTGGTCTTAGAACTAAAATTTCATATAGTACGTTAGAATATGTTGAAGCTGATCTAAATATTGGTCTGAAAACAAAGAAACCATTTTATTTAATTTGGGGCGGGAGAAAGAGATCCTTAAAAGATATCGATCTAATCAACTATTATATATTTGATCTTCAAGGTGTCAGAGGTAGCGGAATGAGGTTCACAAAAGAAATTGATAAAAATTATTCTATCAATGGTCTGAAAAGAATAGAATTTAGTTACTATGAAAATGAAAGTAAAGATACGAGCCGCACACATTTATTTGATAAGGGTAAAATAATAGTAAGCTCAACAACAATCCACTCTGTTTTTGCTAAAATAAACAATCAGATAAATTTCGGCTTTACGCCATTTAAAAAATACTCTGATTGGTCTTTTAATCGAATTACTGTTACTAATACCTTCGAGCAAAAGTTGGGTCTCTTTGGTACTCGTTTTAGACAGATATATGGTCAAATTTGGTCAAATCAAAATGATGTGCCACTTCAAGAGAGGTATAATGTCGAAGGTGCTGGTTCAGGGGATCTATATACGAAAAGTTATTTAAGAGATAAGACTAGTTTCTATGGCAATAAAGATTTTTTTGGTAGTTATCATGCACCTGGAGATGCAAATTTAAGAGCTTTTGGAAATCAAGATTTAGCGGGAGTTGAGCAGGTCTTTGCAATAACTTTAGAAGGTTTCTTATCAAAAAATATTTTAGGGGTTAACTTTGAATTTGCAGGCTTTATTGATCAAGGGAATCTTTCTGGTTCAAAATTTGTAGTTGGAGATAAGGGTTTTAATAATAGTACCTTAAGGGATTATGGTTTTGGAATAAGACTATCAACTAATATTTTTGGTCAGCCTTTATATTTTAGAATTGATAAGCCAATTGATGCCACGATAGATGGTATTTCAATAGATAAAATGAATGAATGGGTCTTTAGTTTTCAAAAATCTATTTGATTTGGAACTAATATAACTTTAGTGCATTAAATAGCATTATGATAACAGGGAAAATGATGAAAAAACTATATTTTACTATTCTTTTAATTACTGGATTATTTGCACAAAATAATATTCTAAAACAATTTAGTGATCAATTTGCAGATATAGCTGAAAAAGCAAATCCAGCAGTGGTCACAATTCTTACGGAAAAGAATATTGATCTAAGTGAAACACATAAAAACATTCCACAAGATAATGATATGTTTCGTTTCTTTTTTAATCAACCACGTCAACGCGATTTTAAATCAACGGCATTAGGGTCAGGTGTTATTGTTGATGGACGTAAAGGTTATATTATTACCAATAATCATGTAGTTGAAGATGTAGATGAGATTACAGTTCGATTGTTAGATAAAATGGAGTATAGTGCAACTGTAGTGGGAAAAGATCCAAAGTCAGATTTAGCTGTACTACAAATTGAAGCACGTGGATTGTCTGATATGTCATTTGGTGATTCTGATAAATTACGTGTCGGGGAATGGGTCATAGCAGTTGGTAGTCCATTTTCAGCAAACTTAAGTCATACCGTTACTGCTGGAATTGTTTCTGCTAAAGGCAGGGAAAATATAATGCAAGGTGATGTATATGAAGATTTTATTCAAACTGATGCAGCAATTAACCCAGGAAATAGTGGTGGTGCTTTACTTAATTCTGCCGGCGATTTAATAGGAATAAATACAGCTATTTATACAAATAGTTTTGATCGAAGTAATAAAGGTGTTGGATTTGCAATTCCAGCCAATATGGTTAAAAAGGTAATGTCAGACTTAATAGAACATGGTAAGGTCTTACGTTCATGGATTGGAGTTCAAATACAGTCAATTGATGCAACATCGGCTCAAGCACTAAATTTAAAAAAACGAAGTGGTGCACTAGTAGCAGATGTTGTAGCTGATGGTCCAGCTGAAAAGGCTGGTGTTGAAACTGGTGATGTTATCATTGAATTCAATGATGTTGAAGTGAAAAGTGTAGACAATCTAAGGAATACTGTCTCTTCATCTGCTCCAAATAAACAATATGATCTAATTGTAATTCGTGATGGACGTAAAAAAACAATTAAGGTAACTCTTGAAGAGCTACCTGGAGATGAAGTTCTTTTATCAAGTAATCAATCAGAGCCTACAAATGAGTTGGGTATTGAGGTATCTGAATTAACTCGTTCATCTAGGAGAGAATATGGTGTTGGTTCAAGAGATGAGGGCGTTATTGTGACTTCAGTAAAAGACGGTAGTGTTTCTGCCAATGCGGGTATACAAGTCGGAGACCTAATCACACGTGTTGGCACTAAAAAATGTAAATCTCCAGAAGAATTTAAACGATTATTAGAACAAACAAGAAAGCGTGATATGGTGATGTTGCATTTAAAAAGAGATGGAAATGCACGCTACATGACTTTAGAGCTTGAAGATTAATTAAGAATAATCAATCTTTTGAATAGAAATAGATTAGAACTCATTGGGTTTATTAGTGTGATTGCTTCTTTGGTGTTTGTAGGGATGGAGATTAGTCAAAATACGACTGCAGTAAGAGGAGCAACTAACCAAGCGATTTCAGACCAAGCTAGCGAGCTTTATCTTACTATTGCTACGGACAGAAATCTAGCTGGTCTAGTAAAAAAACTATATGATGATGTGCCTAGAGAAGCTTTCGGCCCAATTGACGATATGCAATTATTTATGACAGTTATGACTGGCCTTCGAAGGGTTGAAAATATATTTCTTCAATTAGAGGATAATATACTTGATGAAAGAGCCTTTGATCGTATAGGTTTAAGCTTTTATCGTTCTAAGTATGGTCGACAAATTTGGGAAGATAATCAACAATTTTTTGATCAAAGTTTTGTTCCTTTTTTCAAAGAATTATTAGATAAAGAATGATTCTTTAATTATTCTGAATTTAAAAAAGTAGTATTTAGACTGCTCTTTTTAAATATCTATTCCTCATTGTTTGCACTAGAGAAAAAAGTTAATTTTTCACCTTTACTACAATGAATAAAATATAATTATGATAAAACGTGTCAATCCACAAGTTGACTTCATTGCTATTGAACATGAAGTATTAGCTTTTTGGGAAGAAAAAAATATTTTTCAAAAAAGAAGAGATGCTAATGTAGGTAATACCAAATGGTCATTTATAGATGGTCCAATAACGGCTAATAATCCAATGGGCGTTCATCATGCATGGGGAAGAACTTTAAAAGATCTATATAATCGATTTAAAGCTATGGATGGTTTCGAACTAAGATACCAGCAAGGATTTGATTGTCAAGGTCTATGGGTAGAGGTGGAAGTAGAAAAAGAACTTGGTTTTAAATCAAAAAAAGAAGTTGAAGATTTTGGTATAGAAAAGTTTGTAAAAATGTGTAAAGAAAGAGTCCGAAAATACTCTGAAGTTCAAACTGAGCAGTCTAAACGCCTTGGATATTGGATGGATTGGGATAATTCCTATTATACAATGTCAGATGAAAACAATTATACAATCTGGGGTTTCCTAAAAAAATTATTTGAAGAAGGAAAAATTTATCGTGGTTCTGATGTGGTCCCTTGGTCTGGACGCTCTGGAACCTCCTACTCCCAAATGGAAATAATTGAAGGTCGAAAATTAGTTGCTCACAAATCAGTGTTTGTTCGTTTTCCACTTAAAAATAAAAAAGAAGAATATTTACTAGTTTGGACAACAACCCCATGGACTTTAACATCAAATGTTATTGCAGGAATAAATGGGAATTTAGATTACGTTAAAATTAAAGCCTCTGATGGCTCTATTTATTATTTTGCAGAAGAAAACTTGAATTTTAAAAGATTAGATAAACAGTTTAAAGATAAGAAACAATGGCTTGAAGGAGTGCCAAAGTTAAAAACGATATCACAAATTTTTAAAGAAAGAGGTGGATTTGAAGTCATAGGTACAATTAAAGGGGAAGAAATGGTTGGATGGACTTATGATGGGCCTTATGATCATCTTGAGGCTCAAGATATTCCTGGAGGCTATCCATACGTTGATGAATCTTTAGAAAAGCAAGGAGTGAGTAGCAAAGCTCAACACCAAGTTGTTAACCCTGGAAAAGATAATATAGGGAACGATATAGTTATTGCAGGAGAAGGAACAGGTATTGTTCATATGGCTCCTGGTTGTGGAGATATCGATAATAAAATTGGTAAAAAATTAGGAATTGTTAGTATTGCTCCTTTAGATGAAGAATCAAAATTCACTAATAAATTTGGCTGGTTAGCTGGGAAAAGTGCCACAGATAAAGAAACTGTGGATGAGATTTTAGAAGACCTAAAGAATAGAGGTTTTTTAATATATGTTGAAGACTATCCACATATATATCCTCATTGCTGGCGTTCTGGAGATGAATTAGTTTTTCGTCTTGTAGATGAGTGGTATATCAATATGGATTGGCGTGGAAAAATTAAAAAAGTTGTTGATGATATAAATTGGATTCCAAAATGGGGCCAAGAAAGAGAGCATGAATGGTTAGATAATATGGGTGACTGGATGATTTCTAAAAAAAGATTCTGGGGTTTAGCTCTCCCAATTTGGACTTTTGAGGATGACTCATATTATGTAGTTGGTTCCAAGCAAGAATTAAAAGATTTAGCAGTTGAAGGTTGGGATGAATTTGAAGGTAACAGTCCTCATCGTCCTTTGATTGATAAAGTAAAGATTAAACATCCAGTAAGTGGCCTAATTGGAAAAAGAGTTGAAGATGTAGGAAACCCTTGGTTAGATGCAGGTATAGTCCCATTTTCAACTTTAAAGTATAATACTGATAAAGAATATTGGAATGAATGGTTTCCTGCTGAATTTGTTGTTGAATCATTTCCAGGGCAATTTAGAAATTGGTTTTATTCACTTTTAGCAATGTCAGCGATGTTAGAAGAAAAAGCTCCTTTTAAAAATTTATTAGGCCATGCATTAGTAAAAGCTGAAGATGGTCGCGAAATGCATAAGTCATGGGGAAATGCAATTTGGTTTGATGATGCTGCTGAAAAAATGGGAGTGGATGTTATGCGGTGGCTTTATGCATCCCAAAACCCTGAGAATAATTTACTGTTTGGCTATAGTCATGGAGATGAGATTCGTAAAAAATTAATACAATTTTGGAATTCATATTCCTTTTTTGCAACGTATGCAGAAGTTGATTCTTTTGATCCAAGTAAAACTAATATTAAGGATGTAGATCTTAATATTATGGATAAATGGATAATTTCAAAACTTCATCTTTTTATTAAAGAAGCGAATTTAGCTTTAAATGATTTTTCTTCAGAAAAAATGATGAAAAAATTTGAATTATTCCTAGATGAACTATCAAATTGGTATATTCGTCGAAGTCGCCGTCGCTTTTGGAAAAGTGAAGATGACAATGATAAGCAAGCAGCTTATGCCGTACTTTATGAAGTTTTAACTAGCACCCTTAAAATATTAGCTCCAGTCTTACCTTTTATAACTGAAAATATGTATCAAAATATCGTTAAAAATGTTGATTCCTCAATGCCTGAAAGTGTACACCTTTGTGATTACCCGAAAAGTGAAGAATCAAGGATTGATTTATCGTTAATAGATAAAGTTGATGCTTTAAGAAAAATAATTGAATTAGGAAGATCAGCAAGAAATAAAGCGAGTATAAAAATTCGTCAACCTTTAGCCGAGCTTGCTTTTTTTATTAAAGAGGATGACATATTTAATTTTATAATGGATCAACAGCATGTTGTTTTAGATGAATTAAATATTAAAAAGATTAAACGTGTAGATCAAGAGACAGAGCTTATAAAATATAAAGTTAAACCTAACCTTCCATTATTAGGTAAAAAATACGGCAGTGAACTACAAACAATAAAACAAAGACTTAATAGTGTAAATGAGAATGAGCTATTAAAACAGATTAGAAATAAAAATAAATACAAAATCGAACTTAAAGATGAAGAAATCTTTTTAGGTAGAGATGATTTAATCTTTGAATCTGAATCAGCACAAGGCTTCACATCTTCTGGAGATGATAATTTCACTGTTGGATTAACAACAAAATTAACTGAAGATCTTATTCAAGAAGGAATTGTAAGAGATCTAATTAGGCATGTGCAAAATATGAGAAAAAATGCTAATTTCGCGGTTGAAGATAGAATTAGAATATATGCATTACTTGATGGTCCAGTTGGAAAAGCTATATTTTCATTTGAGAAGTTATTTAAGAATGAAGTTTTAGCAGTTGATTTAATTAAAGAATCAAAAATTGGTGAGTATAGTGAAAGTTTCCAAGTTGCGAATCAAAATATTCAATTTGGTATTGAACGAATATAGTTATTGAAAGGATTTTAGTTTTGAGCAAAAAATATTCAAAAACAAAATTAAAGATTTTTAAAGAATCTATTGAAAAAAAAATGGGAAATGTTTCTGATGAAGTAGATACATTAAAAGAAGGTTTGGGAACAGCATCAAATAAAATGGGTGGGGTTACTCCTGATTCAATATTTAGTCTACATATGGCAGATGCAGGTACGGATTCTCATGAGCAAGAAAAGAGTTTCATGCTTTTAAATAGAGAAAGTGACTACTTTAAAATGTTAGAAATTGCATTAGAAAGAATTAAAAATGAATCTTTTGGCGTTTGTAAAATCTGTGAAGAGCTTATTCCCGAAGAAAGAATGATGGAAGTTCTAAATGCAACTAAATGTGTTGGTTGTAAAGAAAAAGAAAAGCTTGGATTAATATGAAAATTCTGTTTGTGAGTGTCCTATTGGTATTCGCAGACCAAATTTCAAAAATAATGATTCGTATGAATATGACTTTATATGAGTCAATACCCGTTATTACTAATTTTTTTAATATAACCTATGTGACTAATGATGGAATGGCTTTTGGTATTAACTTTCCCTTTGGCATATATATTTTTTCTACTATATCATTTATTTTTACTATTTTTTTATTTTGGTATCTTTGGACGATAAAAGATTTTGGAATAGTAATTCGTACAGGTGTTGCATTAATAATTGCAGGTGCTGTAGGTAATCTAATCGATCGAATTTTTCTTGGTGAAGTAGTAGATTTTTTAGATTTTATGATCAAAGATTATCATTGGTATGTATTTAACTTTGCGGATTCTTACGTAACTGTTGGTATGGGTTTTATTTTATATGATTCATTTTTTATTGAACCAAAAAAAGAGAATAAATCAGATTGACTCCTAAAACTCTTTCAGCTCATGGAGGAGAAAACACACGATTAGATAAGTTTTTATCAAATCATCTCCCAGAATTAAGCAGAACAAAGATTCAAAGAATGATAAATGATGGCCTTGTTCAGGTTAATAATAATTATGCAAAAGTAAGTTTGGTCTTAGAGGGTGACGAACTTATTACATATACTATTCAAGATATAAATATTGATATAACAGATATTAATCCACAAGAGATTCCATTAGAAATTTTATATGAAGATGATTATCTCATTGCAATTAATAAACAGTCAGGGTTGATAGTTCATCCTGGGAATGGTAATGCTGATGGTACTCTTGCCAATGGTTTAGTCCATTATTTTAATAAATTATCAGATATTAATGGATTTTTACGACCCGGTATAGTCCATCGCTTAGATAAAGACACTTCAGGTGTTATTATTATTGCTAAAGATAATACTACTCATAGAAAACTTTCTTCTCAGTTTCAAAATAGAACCATTAAAAAAGAATATTTTGCTATTACTTGGGGCAAATGGAATGAATCTAACGGAATTATTAATAATTCCATTAAAAGAAAAAGGTCAGACCCAACTTCATATCAGATAGATCAAGAGGGTAGAGAGTCTATCACAAACTATAAATTAATAAAACAGGGTGAATATTTAAGTTCTGTGGCATTCTTTCCAAAAACTGGTAGAACACATCAAATACGTGTACATTCCTCAAGTATGAACCACCCAATCTTTGGTGATAATAAATACGGTGGTGGTAATCAAAAAGTAAAAGGATTTATGCCTGAAGTGAATAAAGAATTAAAAATAATGTTAAATGATATTAAAAGACAGGCATTGCATGCAAAAAAAATAATATTTAAACATCCAAAAAATGATAAAATAATTTCAATTGAAGCTCCAATTCCGCCTGATATAAAAAATATAGAAAATAAAATTGAAAATATAAATGGATAAAAAAGAAAAAGTATTAGCAGATTTCTATGATTATTTAAAAAAAGAAAAAAGCTATTCTAATCATACCGTAAAAGCATATAAAAATGATTTATCAAGGTTTTTAGTTTTTTTACCTAAAAATATTTCTGGATTTGATAAAGTAAATAGAGAATCTATTCGTGGGTTTCTCGAATCAGAAATAGATAGAAAAGATATAAAAATCCCTATATCAAGTAAAACAATTGCTCGTCGATTAGCATCTGTAAAATCATTGTTTAAATATTTATTACAATCTGAACAGATTAGTAATAATCCAGCGCTTCTTGTCAAAACACCAAAAGTATCACAAACTTTGCCTACTTTTATAGATCAAAAAGTAATTAAATCATTAATGGAAAGTCCAGATTGTTCAAATAATAAGGGTTTACGTGATCGAGCTATTTTAGAATTATTTTATTCAAGTGGAATTCGACTTAGTGAATTAATTGCACTCAATATTGGTGAAGTAGATGCAACAAATCAATTAATTAAGGTACATGGGAAAGGGAATAAAGAACGGTTGATTCCATTTGGAAATAGAGCGAAATTTTGTGTTGAAAATTACTTGAAAAGTCGTGCGTTATCGTTCAATACTGTTCTTAAGAATGAGCCATTATTTGTAAATGCTAAAAATAAAAGAGTGCCAGCGAGCACAATTCAAAGAAGAATACGTAATTATATCAAAATTGTAGCTGAAGGAAAAAGATTAGGACCTCATATATTACGTCATTCTTTTGCAACTCATTTAATGGATATGGGAGCTGATATTAGAGCTGTAAAAGACTTGTTAGGACACTCGAGTCTATCTTCTACGCAAATTTATACTCACGTAAAACCAGAGAGAATGAAGAGCGTTTATAAACAAGCCCACCCACATGGTGGAAAATAGGAGGGGAAATGTTAGTTGCTGGAAAAGAATTAGATTTTGATAAGCTTGGTATTCATAATGTTAAAGATGTTTATCGTAATCTATCAGTCGAAGAATTAATTAAAGAAACTGTTGCAAACGGAGAAGGTGTTATTGGTTCTCGTGGTGCTACTATTGTCGATACTGGTAAGTATACGGGTAGATCACCAAAAGATAAATATATTGTTAATGAGCCATCTTCTACAGAAAATATTTGGTGGGGAGAGGTCAATCAAAAATTAGATGAAACTATTTTTGATGAACTTTATAATAAAATAATTAATTATTATAATACAGATGAATCTAAAACATATTTGTTTGATGGTTTTGCAGGATTTGACCCAAATCATAGCATTAATGTAAGAATTTTGGCAAAGAGAGCATGGCAGGCACACTTTGTAAATAATATGTTTATTCGACCAAAAGTTGAAGAACTCGAGGGATTTAATCCAGATTTCACAATTATTAATGCTTCAAGTGTTTTTAATGAAGATTTTAAAAAACATGGAATGAATTCTGAAACATTTATCATATTTCATATGGAAAAGCGGATTGCAATTATTGGAGGGACTGAATATGCTGGAGAAATGAAAAAAGGTATTTTTTCAGTACTGCATTATATGCTTCCCTTAAAAGGGATATTATCAATGCATTGTTCTGCAAATGTTGATGAAGATGGAAAGAATTCAGCGATTTTTTTTGGTTTAAGTGGAACGGGAAAAACAACTCTTTCAACTGATCCAAAGCGACCACTAATTGGAGATGATGAGCATGGATGGTCCGATGATGGAATTTTTAATTTTGAAGGTGGTTGTTACGCTAAAACAATTAATTTAGATCCAAAAGAAGAACCAGATATATATAATGCAATTCGACATGGTGCTCTACTTGAGAATGTTATTTTTGATGCAGATACTGGCATAGTTGATTATTCTGATAGTTCCAAGACTGAAAATACTCGTGTGTCCTATCCATTGAACTATATTGATAACTCAATATATGGTAAAGGTGAGCCAGCTATAGCAGATCATCCGAATACGATTATATTTTTAACATGTGATGCTTATGGTGTTTTGCCTCCTGTTGCAAAATTAACGCCAGAACAAGCAATGTATCATTTCATTAGTGGTTATACTGCTAAAGTTGCTGGTACAGAAAGAGGAATTAAAGAACCAACTGCAACTTTCTCGCCCTGTTTTGGAGGTCCATTTCTTACTTTACACCCATTAAGATATGCTGAACTTTTAAGAGAAAAAATGAATAAACATTCTGTGCCAGCATTTATAGTAAATACTGGATGGGTTGGCGCAACTGCTCAGTCTGGAGCAAAAAGAATATCATTGCCAGTTACAAGATCTATAATCCACACTATTCTTGATGGAAGCATCAAAAATACAACTTTTGAAAAAGATCCATACTTTGGGTTTATGGTTCCTAAAACTTTAAGTGATATTGATTCAAACTTATTAGTACCTGCAAAAATTTGGGAAGATCAAATGCAATATAAAAATATAGCAAATGATCTAGTTAAGAAATTCCAAAATAATTTTAATCAATACGATCTTGGTGATGCTAAGGTTAGAGAATCAGGACCAAAACAATTACTATGAAAAATAATAAATATTTTTCTCACAAGTTATATTTATGATTAAATTCGGAGCTGTTTATTTGACAATTAAAGTGAGTTTGAAATTATATGAGTAAATTTGTTTTTACATCAGAGTCTGTATCTGAAGGACATCCTGATAAAGTTTGTGATGCTATTTCTGATGCTATTTTAGATAATCTTCTTGAGCAAGACTCTGAATCACATGTTGCCTGTGAAACACTTGTAACGACTGGAACGGTTATGGTCTCTGGAGAAATCCGCTCTAATGGTTCTGTAGATGTTGAAAAAGTAGTTAAGGAAACCTTAGGTGAAATCGGCTACACAGATAAAGCTTATGGTATGGATAATAAGGATGTTAATATCATATCAATGCTTGATGAGCAAAGTCCAGAAATTGCTCAAGGAGTAGATGAGGGATCTGGTCTTCACAATGAACAAGGTGCTGGTGATCAAGGTCTAATGTTTGGTTTTGCTTGTAATGAAACTAAAGAACTAATGCCAATTCCTATTCATTTAGCTCATAGACTTGTTGAGAGAATGACAGATTTACGAAAAAAAGGTGTAATTCCTTGGTTAAGACCAGATAGTAAATCACAAGTTTCCGTTGCATATGAAAGCGGAAAACCTGTTTCTATTACTAAAGTTGTAATCGCAACTCAGCATGATGATATGTTGAATAGGTTTGAATCTGAAAAGGTTGAACATGATTTTGTTGAATCTGAAATAATAGAGAAAGTAATACTTCCTGTATTAAATGAAAGTGGTATCCCTTACGAAACTGACTTTATCGTTAATGGTACTGGACGTTTTGTTTTTGGTGGTCCTGAAGCAGATACAGGTCTTACAGGTCGTAAAATTATAGTAGACACTTATGGTGGTTATGCTCCTCATGGTGGTGGTGCTTTTTCAGGAAAAGATCCTAGTAAGGTAGATAGGTCTGCTGCTTATATGGCTCGTTATATAGCAAAGAATATTGTTGCTGCAAATCTTGCTGATAAATGTGAAGTTCAATTGTCTTATAGTATTGGTGTTGCTGAACCAACATCATTTTATGTAAAATCATTTAATACTAGTGATCTATCTGATGAAGAACTTACAGAAATGGCCAAAAAAGTTTTTCCATTACGTCCAGGTGGTATAATTAATCATTTAAAGTTGAAGTTTCCTCGTTATAAGAAAACTGCTGCAAATGGACATTTTGGACGAGAAGATGAACTTTTCACTTGGGAAAAAACTGACATGGTTGATAAATTAAAAACAATCGTAATTAAGGGGGCTTAAATATGTCAATAGCAAAAATGACCGAAACAGAATTATTACCATATAAAGTTAAAGATATTTCTTTGGCAGAATGGGGTCGGAAGGAAATAAAACTTGCCGAAGCTGAAATGCCAGGCCTAATGTCTCTTCGTGAAGAATACGGCGAATCTAAGCCTCTTGAAGGTGCGCGAATTGCTGGATGTCTTCATATGACTATTCAAACAGCTGTTTTAATTGAAACACTAGTTGATCTAGGAGCAGAAGTGACATGGTCATCTTGTAATATTTTTTCAACTCAAGATCATGCCGCTGCTGCTATTGCTGCTACTGGAATTCCGGTTTATGCCTGGAAAGGTATGAATGAAGAAGAGTTTGACTGGTGCATAAAGCAAACAATCTTTGCATTTAAAAATGGTGAAACATTGAATATGATTCTAGATGATGGTGGCGATCTTACGAATATGGTCCTAGATAACTTTCCTGAATTAGTATCAAGTATTAAGGGCTTGTCTGAAGAGACAACAACTGGTGTGCATCGTCTTTATGAAAGAGTAAAGAATGGAACACTCTCAATGCCAGCAATTAATGTAAATGATTCAGTTACTAAATCTAAATTTGATAATAAGTATGGTTGCCAAGAATCACTAGTTGATGCGATTAGAAGATCAACTGATATTATGATGGCTGGGAAAGTTGCGGTTGTAGCTGGATATGGAGATGTTGGGAAAGGTTCTGCTGCATCTTTGAAAGGCGCTGGAGCTAGAGTGATTATAACTGAAATTGACCCAATATGTGCTCTTCAAGCTTCTATGGATGGTTTTGCTGTTAAAACAATGGAAACTGCTATTCCTCAAGCAGATATTATAGTAACTGCTACTGGTAATAAAGATATTGTTCAAAGTCATCATTTTGAAGCAATGAGAGATAAAGCGATTCTTTGTAATATTGGACATTTTGATAATGAGATTGATATGGCATGGTTAAATGATAATCATGGCAACTCAAAAGATGAAATTAAGCCTCAAGTAGATAAATACACTATCGATGGTAAAGATATTATTGTTTTAGCAGAAGGTCGTTTAGTTAACCTTGGTTGTGCAACTGGACATCCATCTTTTGTAATGAGCAATTCTTTTACTAATCAAACTTTAGCTCAAATTGAATTATGGAAAAATAGTCATAACTATAAAAATGAAGTTTATGTTCTACCTAAGAACCTCGATGAAAAAGTAGCAATGCTTCATTTAAGTAAACTAGATGTAGAACTTACTGAATTAAGAGAAGATCAAGCAGATTACATTGGTGTAACTACTAAGGGTCCTTTCAAAGGAGAAAATTACCGTTATTAATCAAGTATTAATAAACGATTATAAAAAGAGCATCAATTATTGGTGCTCTTTTTTTTTGTGGTAAAGTGCATATATTTTAGGTCAATTTCAATGCTGTATGTATGAGAAGTAGCATTCAATTAGTATGAAAAATAATAGTAAAAATTTTAAAACTAAATTTTCAAAAAGAATGAGTAAAGCTTTAATAAGTCTTTTTTCTTTTTTTACCCTAAGTTGTGATTTTCAAAATCCAGTAGCTTTTGAACTGCCTACATGGTTCTTTGATTTATCATTTCCATTAGTACAGCAGAAGTATTCTCTTGAAGGAATGGTGGATGATAAACAGATTTTTTCTTTACCAGACTCATTGGGAATGCAATTAATGTTTGAGGGAATACTGCCAGATACATCAATTGGATCTGATATTTTAGAAATTGAGATAGATGAAAGTATTAAATACTCTCAACCAGTCTCTAATGCACCAAATTTTTCTTTTAGTGTAAACCTACCAATTAATATTCCAATTTCATTAGGTTTGCCTGTTCCTTCCGTAGATGGTACTTTATCTAAAGCTGAATATAATTTGTTAGCTTCAACTATTAAAGTTGATACAACAATAACTATAAAATTAGATGCGGGTTTAGAT
>ENA-UOXV01000449-UOXV01000449.1-marine-metagenome-genome-assembly--contig:-NODE-449-length-58405-cov-10.497104_pt1 | contig 58405 bp, 57 predicted proteins | sample MGYA00238165_ERZ766961 | MGnify/ENA primary metagenome ERZ766961 (study PRJEB28924, sample SAMN03173240) | marine metagenome | biome: Marine; feature: Water; material: Subsurface seawater | place: North... | reverse complement strand
AAGATGGTACTAACTGTTCACTAGAAAGTTTCTGCAATATGGTTGCCGAAACTGCTGAAATTATGGGTGTTACAAATATTGGCATAGGTACTGATTTATGCCAGAATCAGCCTGATAGTATTGTTGAATGGATGAGAAATGGAACTTGGACAAATGAGCGAGATTATGGAGAGGGATCTGCTAGTTTTGCAGGTTTTCCTGACCAGCCTGAATGGTTCCGTGATAACCGCGATTTTATTAATATTGCTAATGGTCTAGTGAGTGTTGGTTTTAATAATAGTGATGTAGATCTAATAATGGGTAAGAACTGGCTAAACTTTTTTGAGGCATCATTTAAACCTTTATAATAATAATTATGACTACAGAAACTTTAACTATTGATAATGAATCTGATTTTATGAGATCACCTGAAAAGGTCATGCGTCTCGATAGAATGGGTTCTTCATTCCCTACTCGCCTAAGTTTCATGCGAACTCTGATTAGGCGTATGGCTCGGGAAAATTGGAAGTTTGAAAGAACCCGTCGTGAAGTTGATAAAGATGGTTATGGCTTAAGTATTTATGCAGTTACTACACCTCATAGGACATATTCATTAGTAGGGTTTACTCAAAAAATACCTGATGAAATGAGAACGGATCGAGTTATTGCAGAAGTTTGGGATGCAACCTTCAATCTCTTTGATGGCGTGCCAACACAAGATGATATTGATTATTTAGCAAACAACACTCCTAAACAGGAGGGGGGTCGGTATAGACCAAGTGAGCTTGCTTTGGCAAGAGCAAATAAAAGTTTAAGAGTTTTTAAAAATGCAGTTGATTCATTATCAAAAGGTCAGCAACCTGATTTTGATTTATTAAAATCTGTTGGTTATTTGATGAGAACTTCTGCAGTTTATGGAAGTGGTAAATTTGGCTGCGCTGATAGAGCAAAAATTGCTGATCGAGAAGAGTGCAAAGCTCCATTTCAAATGGAGTTATTAACTGTTTACTTAATTCGCTGGTTTACAATTGACTCAGTTGAAGAGCTTGCAAAGGAAAGGGGTGGTAAAAAAGCAGTTAAACTTAATAAAACTTCAAGGCAATTTATTGGTGTGGGAAATGCTACGGGACTTGGAATGGCCCCATTTTTACTTAAACACCCAGCATTAATTCATAACTGGGTTGTTGCTAAAGAGACTGCATTAGCTAGGGTAAGGTCAATTGAAACACCTCTTGAGGGGACTCTTGAAGCTTTCCATAAATCCCTACTTCAAGTTAGTCAACATATCGATGAGTGGAATGTTGATGATGCTCTTCAGTCTGATAGAATTTTATGCCTAACTGACGAAATACAAGCTCTAAGAATTTGGTGTGAGGATGAGTTAAATATATCCAGACCATACCCTTGGAATGGAATTTATCATTTTGTAGAGGATAATTTCTCATTAGAGTGTCAAGAGATGATAGTTTCCTTAATAATTGAGCCTCATGGTTTGTTAGTGGACGATCTTGCTGAGACAATGTCAACTAACATGATTCCAAAATTTGACGCAGATATGTCATTAGCCCAGTTAAAAGAGGTTGTTGAAGATTCATACCAATGGGCTACTAATATTGATTTTTCTTTGAAAGAATCACAACATCATTTTTGGTATTATTCAGAGGATAAATTGGAGCCTAGATTTGGCTCTAAAGGTGTTGATGATGGTGTTGAGCAAGAGATGCCATTAGCTATTGGTAGAGATGTGAGCGAACTTAACAACTTACTATCAGTCACATCTAATGATATTTCAATCAGTGAATTTGTAATGATGTACCCAGAATTTAGACATATTATTCGAAGAATTCAGAACACTTTTTTAAGACCTTATTCTGAAGTTCAAGATAACTTACTGAGTGAATCTATGCGACCAATAGATCTTTTGCGTTTTAAATTAGCATTTTTTGGTGCCTCAAAGTTTGATCCAAAGTCTGACTTATGGACCAGGGTTTCAATGTATCAAGGCGCCCCAATGCCTGATCAGTTGTCACAGCCAAACTATGACTCTTGGTCTTTTCCAATTGCGGAAAGACCAAATCATATTCTTAAATAACTTTTAAATGTCAAAAAGTTATTTAAAGATTTCATTAAATGAGATTCTTTTTTATTTCACGAGAGCAGCATCTGGGGTAGATGTGCCGATTGGTTTGTCTGAAGACTTTGCTAGAAGTAATATCTGGATTTCAGAAAATGGTTTTGATCCTTCTTTAGTAAGTCTTCAAGCGCTTGATAATCTTGATTCTAAAACAAGCAGTCTGTCAATTAAGTTTGAAAAAGCAAATGAAGATCCACATTTATTTTGTCCTGAGAATAAATTATTATCAGCCCTTAAGGCTTCTGTAAGTTGTGTTGATTGGTTTGAAGTTAAAGGCTCCTCTAGTCAACTAAAAATTAGTAATGTTGACTCTCCATTTCTCGTCATATCAGCTTTAGGAGCAAATAAACTTATAGGCCTAAAAGTATTATGGATTGATCAAGACAAGAATAATTATCAAGTTAACTTTATCGATAGTGAAGAATGGGAAATTGTAAGTTCGTCAACAAATCCAATAGAGTTAAGTTCTAATGCTGATATATTTATTTCACCTATAGAGTCAGATCATATAATTCATAAAGATAATTCAATTAAAAAATTTAATATAACTGAAAACAAATTAGAAATACTTAATAATGGTGTTGAGGTCAAAGAGAATTGGCAAGAAATTTATGATTATTTTTCACGCTGTCTCGTTAAGTCAAGCGCTGAGTCAAGAGCTTCAGGCGCAGGTGCAGGATTAGTTGACTCGGACTAGATTAGCACTCAATAAAGCTAACAGCTAAACCACCTAAAGATGTCTCTTTATATTTATTTGACATATCTAGGCCTGTCTTTCGCATTGCTTCGATGCACTGGTCAAGCGAAATTAAGTGTTCACCACTCTCCCTAAGAGATAGTGAGCTAGCAGTATATGCTTTAACAGCACCAAAGCCATTTCTTTCAATGCATGGGACTTGGACAAGCCCTTTTACTGGATCACAAGTCATTCCTATGTGATGTTCTAAAGCCATTTCTGCAGCATTTTCGATTTGAGCAGAAGAACCACCTCTTGAGGCACATAGTCCAGCAGCAGCCATAGAAGATGCTGAGCCAACTTCCCCTTGACAGCCAACTTCTGCACCTGATATTGAGCTATTATGCTTAATCAGTCCACCAATTGCAGAGGCTGATAAAAGGAATTGACGAATTTGTTCGGGAGTTGCTGATTTATGTTTATAGTAATAATATAAGGTAGCTGGAACCACTCCTGCTGCACCATTAGTAGGGGCTGTTACAACCATATGCCCTGCTGCATTCTCTTCGTTAACTGCCATTGCATAGGCACAAAGCCAATCACTAGTATTTGCATTTTCTAAATCATTTTGTAAACTTTGATGTAACCTCATTGCCCGCCTCTTTGTATTTAATCCACCTGGAAGAATGCCTTCTGTTGAAAGACCATGTTCAACACAACTTTTCATTGCATCCCATATCTCATCAAGTTTCTTATTAAGAATTTCTTCAGGCATATTTTCTAGTTCATTTGCAAGCTTCATCTCCCAGATTTTTTTGTTACTTTTTTTAGACATTTCTAGCATTTGATCTGAGTTGTCAAAAGGATAGGGATATGCCGAACTTGGTTCTGATGCTATCGGAGCTTCAATATTTTCTATTTCATTAAGAGTTGATATAAATCCTCCACCTATTGAGAAATAGGTATGGGAAATAAGTATCTTATCTGATTTATCCAGAAGGTCAAAAACTAAGCCATTAGGATTTTGTTTCAATGAGTTTCTGGTATCAAAAATAATATCGTCTTCAGAAAAAAATGCTGCTTTTTGGCCCTCATTAATATCAAGACTTTTTGAGTTCCAAGTGTAATCAATAACTTCATCCATATTTTCTTTAATTATGGTGTGTGGAAGGTATCCATGAAGACCAAGTGTTACAGCCCTATCAGTTGCATGACCTACTCCTGTATATGCTAAAGAGTCTTTTAAGGTGCACCTAATATGATATTTATCAATCTTAGTGTTTGTTTCTACAAAGAACCTAACATGCTTCATAAATTCATTAGCTGCGATCATAGGTCCCATCGTATGTGAGCTTGATGGTCCAACACCAACTTTAAAGAGGTCTAATACACTGATAAACATAAGAAAGCAAAAACGGCTAAAAGAATATATTCTACATTATTGATTGATTTGACGCTATTAATAAATTTCATCGAATAATGAATTGTTTTACATCTATTCAAATATATAATTAATTATTTACAGTCATATTTTATTTAGGAGATTTGAATGAATGCTTTGTTTGCATCAGATAACGTTACTAGCGCATGTCCTGAGGTTATGGATGCTTTAATTGCAGCAAATTCTGGCATTGCAGAATCCTATGGAGATGATGAATGGTCTAAAGCTTTAAAAACTAAATTATCTGAAGTTTTTGAAACTGAAGTTGAGGTTTTTCTCGCAGTTTCTGGAACTGCCTCTAACGCATTAGCGCTCTCAGCATTAGCGCCAGTTTTTGGTAAAATTTATTGCCACGAATTGTCACATATTAATACTGATGAGTGTGGAGCTCCTGAGCTTTTTACAGGTGGAGCAAAGCTAATTCCTATGCAAAGTAGTGATGGAAGAATTAAGCCTAAAGATCTTTCAGAAATGATAAGAGGATCAGGGAATGTTCATGTTACTCAGCCTTCAGTAGTTAGTGTTACTATGTCATGTGAAACTGGAACAGTGTATCAATTAGATGAGATAAAAGCTATTTCTAAAATAGCACAGGAACATAAAATGAGCGTGCATATGGATGGAGCCCGGTTTGCAAATGCTCTTGTTTCTCTTAATGTCAGTCCAGCAGAAATGACTTGGAAATCTGGTGTTGATGTTCTAACATTAGGTGGCACAAAAAATGGTTGTCTTGCAGCTGAAGCAATTGTATTTTTTAAACCAGAAATGGTTGGTAATTTTCCGTATTTGCACAAAAGATCTGGCCAACTTCTTTCAAAAATGCGCTTTGTTTCTTCTCAGCTAAAAGCCTATTTGACAGATGATTTATGGATTAGAAATGCACGTCATGCAAACTTAATGGCAAAAAAACTGAGTGAGGGTTTGAACGCTTTTTCTAGTATTGAGCTAGCTTATCCAACTCAGTCTAATGAGGTTTTTATCCATCTTCCACGAGAGCTTATAGATTATTTAAATAATGCTGGCTATAATATAAATGAAGAAGAGCTCGATGGAAAAGCTGTTAGATTTGTAACTGCTTGGAACACTGAGTTGAAAGATGTTGATCAATTACTGGATGTTATAAAAGAGCATTCAAAATAAATTTATTAGACAGGAGTAATTAACATGGAAAATCTTGACTTTTATAAGTCCATTGCAAGCACCATAAAATATCCATCACAGGCCTATATTAATGGCAAATATCAAGATGCAATTTCAGGAAATGTGTTTGAAAATATTAATCCTGCAACAGCTGAAGTTTTGGGTACTGTTTCTCATTGTGACCATCTTGATGTTGATATTGCTGTTAAAGCAGCTCGTAAATCCTTCGATAATGGGGAATGGTCAAGGTGTGCACCAGAAAAACGAAAAGAAGTCTTAATGAAACTTGCAGATCTTATCCGTCAAAATGCTGATGAGCTGGCTGTTATAGAAAGTTTGGATAGTGGGAAAACTATTACGGATTGTTTAGATGAAATTGGTGGAGAGGTGCCTGATTTTTTCCAGTGGTATGGTGAACTTATTGATAAGACTTTTGGTAAAGTTGTTCCAACTGGTGAAGATGCAGCAGCTTTTATTGTTAAAGAGCCTGTAGGTGTTGTTGGTTTGGTTGTTCCATGGAATTTCCCACTACTTATGGCAGCATGGAAGATGGCTCCCGCATTAGCCGCAGGGTGTTCAGTTATTGTTAAACCAGCTGAGCAAACACCATTGACAGCAATTCGTCTTGCTCAGTTGGCTGAGGATGCTGGAGTTCCACCAGGGGTAATTAATATTTTGCCAGGGTTTGGTGAAACTGCTGGAGAAGCATTAGGGCGACATTCAGATGTTGATGTTATGTCTTTTACTGGCTCTACAGAAGTTGGCGGATATTTCCTAAAATATTCTAGTGAAAGTAACTTGAAAACAGTTGGGTTAGAGATGGGTGGTAAGAGTCCATTTATAATTCTTGATGATGCAGAAATAACTGACGATTTAATAGAAAATGCAGTCTCTTCTGCATTTTGGAATGGTGGTCAAAATTGCTCTGCAAACATGCGACAAATAGTTGATAAACGCTTAAAAGATGATTATCTTCATCGCATTATTAAACTTACTGAATCATATAAGGTTGGAGAACCACTTGATCCAAATACTGATTTAGGATCGATGATTACACAAGAGCATCAACAACGTGTTTTAAGTTATATTGCTAAGGGCTGCGATGAGGGCGCAAACCTGATAGCAGGAAAAAATGGTGCAATGGATCGAGAGGGTTATTTTATCCAGCCTACAATTTTTGATAATGTTGATCCCCAATCAACTATTGCCAAAGAGGAAATATTTGGCCCTGTTTTGGGAGTTGTTACCGTTGATGGAATGGATGAGGCTCTTCGAATTGCACGTGATACAGAATATGGTTTACATGCAACTGTTTTTACCAAAGACATTAGCAGAGCATTTCATATGGCTCGGCACTTGCCTGTTGGTACAGTTGGTATTAATGGTTTTACAGAGGGAGATATTAAAACACCTTTTGGTGGATTTAAAAAATCGGGATCTTTGGCACGTGATAATGGTACTGAAGCTATGGATCAATATCTGCAAACTAAAACAATTTGGTTTAATCTTTAGAAGGCCTTTTAGGTCTTTCAAAGTTAATTACAACCTAAATAAAGGTTAAATTATGTCAATAATATTAGCATCCACTGATTTTTGGGAGGACATGGATGTATGGTCAAATAGTCTTCGAATGGCAATGCCTGAGATGGATATAAATGTTTATCCTGATGAAGGTGACATTAATAAAGTTGAATATGCTGTAGTTTGGAAGCATCCAAAAGGAATACTAAAAAAATATCCAAACTTAAAAGCAATTCTATCCTTAGGTGCTGGAGTTGATCATATTATTAGTGATCCTGACCTCCCTAAAGGGTTGCCGATAATTCGTTTAGTTGATAAAAAATTAACTCATGAAATGTGTCTTCATGCATTACACTGGGTTTTGCATTTTCATAGTGATCAATATTTATATAGAATCCAACAGTTTAACCATGAGTGGAATCAGAAAAGTTCTATCCAGAGTGAAGATCGAACAATTGGTATTATGGGGCTCGGGAATATTGGAAAAAGTATTGGTGACTTGTTAGTTAATTTAGATTTTAAAGTTATTGGTTGGGGCGCTAGAAAAAAAGAGGCTCTTGGATTAATAGATTATTCATTTGGTAAAGACAAACTTTCTAGTTTTCTTAGTAGAGCAGATATTCTAATTAATGTTCTTCCAAAAACTCAGAATACTGCTAATCTCCTTTCAAAAAAAGAGCTTGAATGTTTACCCAAAGGTTCTTTTATTATTAATATTGGTAGAGGTGGAATTATTGATGAATCAGATTTATTAATACTATTAGATAATAACCATATTGCGGCAGCTGCTTTAGATGTCTTTACAGAGGAGCCTTTGCCAGAAAATAATTCACTTTGGAGCCATCCTTCAGTATATATTACACCCCATATAGCAGGGCAAAGTAATCCTAAATCTGCTGCAAAAACTATTGCTGAAAATATACATAATATTCAAAAGGGAAAATTACCATATCCTATATATAGCAATGAAAACGGATATTAATTAGGTCAACTTTCTAGAAAGTAATCACGAGTTAAATTGTAGATCAATAAACGTTAAAAGTAATATTTAATTAATAAATATTATTTATATGATTTCAAACCTAATTGAATTCAACTAAAGAAACTATTCTTATATAATATTATTCTTTAAGATAAATCTTATGTCAAAGGTATATAAATGTTAACTACTTCTTTGCATCAAATGCATCTTGATGCAGGCGCTAAGATGGTGCCTTTTGCAGGTTATGAAATGCCTGTTAATTATCCCCTTGGAATAAAAAAAGAACATCTTCACACTCGTAATAATGCTGGTCTTTTTGATGTCTCACATATGGGCCAAATTAAACTTACAGGGAGTGGTGTAAAAGAGGCTCTAGAATCTCTGGTACCAGTTGATATCATTGATCTGCCTTTAATGAAACTTAGGTATGCCCTTTTCACTAATGAACATGGAGGAGTGATAGATGATCTCATGGTTACAAACCTTGGTGACAACAGTTTATTTTTAGTTGTAAATGCTGCTTGCAAAGATGTCGATTTTGAGCACCTTAAAAAAGAGATAGGTACCGATTGTAATGTGGAGTATCTTGATGATATGGATTTATTAGCACTCCAAGGCCCAAAAGCATTTACTGTATTAGAAAGACTTACGCCAGAAGTTGATGATATGAAATTTATGACTGCTAAATATATAGATATTAATGGAATTAAATGTATGGTTAGTAGATCAGGCTATACAGGAGAAGATGGCTTTGAAATTTCTCTTCCATCAAAGCATGCTGAAGAGTTAGCTCGACTTCTTATATCTGATGATGCAGTTGAGTGGGTTGGTCTTGGAGCGCGTGATTCACTTCGTTTAGAAGCTGGATTGTCTTTATATGGTCATGAACTAGACCCGTATCATAGTCCTGTCGAGTCCTCGTTAACTTGGGCATTATCAAGCGTTAGAAGGACGGGAGGTATCCGTCATGGCGGCTATCTTGGTGATAAAGTGATTATGAATCATCTAGATAAAGGAGTAAAAAATAAAGTTGTAGGCATAAAACCTGAGGGCAGAATGCCTGTTAGAGACGGTGCTTTGATTGAAGATGAATCAGGTACTGAAGTAGGAAAAGTTACTAGTGGAGGTTTCGGACCTAGTCTTGAGAAGCCAATAGCTATCGCAAGAGTGAGAATAAAATCTATTGACAATAAATCCAAACTCTTTGCTTTAGTCCGCGGAAAAAAAATTCCAATTGAGATTGTCAAACTTCCATTTGTTAAGCAGAATTATTTTAGAGGATAAAAATTAAAAAAAGGAGAAGTCATGAGTATTAAATTTTCAGAAGACCATGAGTGGGTTGAGCCAAAAGGTGATGATATGGTTGTAATAGGAATTACTGATTTTGCTCAAGAGCAATTAGGTGACTTAGTTTATGTTGAGCTTCCTGAGGCTGGAGATGAGTGTAGTCGTGGGGAAAATATTTCCGTTATTGAATCGGTCAAAGCGGCTTCAGATTTAGTTGCCCCAGTATCTGGCACTATTGTTGAGGTTAATGGCCGGTTGGAAGATGAACCTGAGCTTGTTACAGAAGATTCAATGGGTGAAGGTTGGTTTATTAAAGTGAAATTATCGAGTCCTGAAGAGTTAGATGACTTGATGGATGAAAGTGCATACAAAAATTTTATTGAGGAATAAGGGTAGAGTCCAATGGCTAAAAAGATAGAAGATTTGCTAAATAATGATGCCTTTACAACTAGGCATATTGGTTCTTCAAGTGAGCAAAAAAAGAAGATGCTCGATTATCTTGGTTTTGAGAACTTAGATAAGTTAATAGATGCCATTGTGCCAGATGTTATTCGCCGTAAAAGCCCAATGAAAATTGCTAAGGGTAAGTCAGAATTGGCTGCTCTTAAAGAGTTAAGAAATTTAGCTAGAATGAATATTCGTTATAAATCATTTATAGGTCAGGGCTATTACAATACAATTACACCCCCAGTAATTCAGCGTAATATTCAAGAAAATCCAGCTTGGTACACTGCTTACACGCCTTATCAGCCTGAAATATCTCAAGGTCGTTTAGAAGCATTAATGAATTTTCAAACAATGATTTCTGATCTAACTGGTATGGATTTAGCAAATGCATCAATGCTTGATGAGGCAACTGCTTGTGCAGAGGCAATGACATTGTGCCATAGAGTAAGCAAGTCTAAGAGTAATGTTTTTTTTGTAGCAAATGACTGTTTTTCTCAAAATATTCAAGTTATAAAAACTAGAGCGGAGCCATTAGATATTGAAGTTGTTGTTGGTGATCCATTTGTTGAATTAAAAGATCTAGATTGTTTTGGGGTGTTATTACAATATCCTAATACATATGGTGGCTATAGTGATTATTCAGATTTAATAGAATTAGTCCATGATAAAAAAGCTCTAGTTGCTGTCTCTGCAGATTTATTATCCTTAATGCTTTTAAAGCCACCTGGTGAAATGGGAGCAGACATTGTAGTTGGCAACTCTCAAAGATTTGGTGTTCCAATTGGATATGGAGGACCACATGCTGCTTTTATGTCTATTAATGAAAAGTATAAGAGGTCAATGCCTGGGAGAATAATAGGTGCCTCAATTGATACAAAGGGGAGATTGGCATATCGTCTTGCTTTGCAAACCCGTGAGCAGCACATTAGACGTGAAAAAGCGACAAGTAATATTTGTACAGCACAAGCACTTCTTGCAATAATGGCAAGCATGTATGCAGTTTATCACGGACCTGAAGGTCTTAAAAATATTGCTGGAAGGGTTTTTCGATATGCATCTGTTTTTGCTGATGGTATAACTGAAATGGGATTCAAAATATCAAATGAATCTTTTTTTGATACATTAACAATTGAAGTTGAAAACTCTGATGCTGTTGTAATGCAAGCTGAAAAAAATGGCTACAATATAAATGTATTTAGTAAAACACTTGTTTCAGTTTCTTTTGATGAACTTAGTACTCCTGAAGATATTGAGTTTTTATGGAAAATATTTAATAAAGAATCAGATCTTAATACGCAAAATATATTTGAGAAAAATAAGACAAAAATAAATAAGAATTTAAAAAGAAAATCAAGTTTTTTAACACATGAGGTTTTTAATACCTATCGCTCAGAAACTAATATGATGAGATATATTCGTTATTTGGGAGATAAGGATATTGCACTTGATCGCTCTATGATTCCTCTAGGCTCTTGCACAATGAAGCTAAATGCAGCAGCAGAGTTGATACCTGTATCGTGGCCTGAATTTTCTCAAATACATCCAGCTGTTCCGATGAATCAAGTTATAGGTTATCAGCAAATGATTAGTGAGCTTGAAGAAATGCTATGTGAGGCAACTGGTTATTCAGCTATTTCATTGCAACCTAACTCAGGCGCACAGGGAGAGTATGCAGGTCTTATCGCAATCCGTGCATATCATAAAAGTAGAGGTGATGAAAACAGAAATATCTGTCTCATTCCTTCTTCAGCGCATGGAACTAATCCTGCTTCTGCTCAGATGGCAGGAATGGAAGTAGTAGTGATTGATAGTGCTGCCGATGGGAATATTGATATTGTGGATTTGAAATTAAAGGCGAAAGAATATGCTGATAATCTTGCGGCAATTATGATTACTTATCCATCAACTCATGGAGTATTTGAGAAGGATGTAAAAGAGGTCTGCGACATTATTCATAATGCGGGTGGACAAGTTTATATTGATGGGGCAAATATGAATGCTATGGTTGGAGTTTCAGCTCCAGGTGAATTTGGAGGAGACGTTTCACACCTTAATCTTCACAAAACTTTTGCTATTCCCCATGGCGGTGGAGGGCCAGGTGTTGGACCTATTGGTGTTAAAGAGCATTTGGTTCATTTTTTACCAACAACACCATTAAATAATACTGATGTTGGAAGTATTTCTGGTGCTCCTTGGGGTTCTGGCAGTATTCTCCCAATTAGTTGGATGTATATTGCAATGCTAGGAAAGAATGGGCTTTATGAAGCTACATGTAATGCAATCCTAAATGCAAACTATATTGCTAAGAGGTTAGAAGAGCATTACCCAATACTTTATAGTGATGAAAATGGTAGGATTGCTCATGAATGTATCATTGACATTCGACCAATCAAAGACTCAGTGGGCATAAGTGTGGATGATGTTGCAAAACGTTTAATTGATTATGGTTTTCATGCTCCTACCATGTCTTTTCCAGTAGCAGGAACCCTAATGATTGAGCCAACAGAGTCTGAATCCTTAGATGAGCTTGATCGATTTTGTGATGCAATGATACAAATTAGAAAAGAAATAATAAAGGTTGAATCTGGTGAGTATTCAACTGAAGATAATCCATTAATTAATTCGCCCCATACTCTAGAAATGGTAACATCTACTGCATGGGATTTTTCCTATAGTAGAGAAGATGCTGCGTACCCTTTGGAAAGTTTACGAAGAGTAAAGTATTGGCCACCGGTCTCTCGAGTTGATAATGTATATGGTGACAAGAATCTAATTTGTTCTTGTCCAAGTATTGAAGATTATAAATAAGTTCTTATGAAATCATTTTTGATTAGCGTTTTAGGAGATGACAAACCTGGCTTAGTTGATGGCTTGTCAGAAATCATTTTAGGCAATAATGGTGATTGGATTGAGAGCCGTATGTCTAGTTTTGAGGGAAAATTTGCAGGTATCTTAAAGGTAAATGTACCATCTAATAATGCTGAAAAATTGAAGAAAGAGTTAGTGTCTTCTTCTTTAGGCTTGCAGATAGCATGTGAAGAAACATCACCATCACAGCAAGGTGATTTTAAGAGTTATAACATCGAGCTCATAGGCCAAAATCATGTTGGTATTATCAATAAACTCACTCATGTTTTAGCAGATGAATTGCAATCAAATGTTGAAGAGTTAAAAACTGAAATCATTGATGCATCAATGTCAGGTGAGGAGCTTTTTAAAGCTCAGATCACTCTTCATTTGCCAATCACTATGGATGAAAATTTAGTTCGAGATAAGCTTGAGCAAATTGCGGACGAGATGATGGTTGAAATTTATTCCTATGAGAGTGATAACTAAATAAATATTACTAAAAGCTGATATATTTTTCTAGAAGCTACCATGAGCTATAAATGAATCATTTCTGTAGTTATCTTTTCCATACATAAAAGGTTTATTATTTGGAAGTCTTACTGATCCTCCAGCACATCTTAGAATAGCATCTCCTGCTGCAGTATCCCATTCCATTGTTGGACCAAATCGTGGATACACATCAGCCTCACCACAAGCAACTAAGCAAAATTTTAATGAAGAACCGATAGAGGTTGTTTGTTTTATATTATTATTTTTTAGCCATTTATTTGTTGCTTCATCTCTATGAGAAACACTTGCAACAGCTATAACACCTGTTTTTGGTAATTCTCTAATAGAGATAGGTTTAACCAAGTCATTAGAGTGTTCAAATGCTCCTGTTAAAGTTGAGGCAAAAAACATTCGATTAAGTGCTGGAGCATATACCACACCAAGAGTTGGAATGTTGTTTTCTATAAGTCCAATATTAACTGTAAAAGAACCAAGACCATCTTTTTTGAGGAATTCCTTGGTTCCATCTAGAGGGTCAATCAAAAAAAATTGATCAGTTGCAGTTAAATTATGACTAGTAAAATTTTCTTCAGAGATTATTGGTATTTTTGGTGCAATAACTTTAAGCTTATCAAGAATTACAACCTCTGCTGCTTGATCAGCAAGAGTAACTGGTGAACCATCCTCTTTAAAATTAACTTCTATTGACTTGGCATAGATCTTCATTATTTTATCGCCAGCATCTCGTGCAGTTAATTGCAGATCTATCAATAATTTTGAATAGTCAATAGTTTGCATTTTTCTTTATTTTTTTGTAATAAAACTAAGTAATAATATTATGTTCTGGCCCAAAAGGGAATTTAGTAATATCATATGCACTGTCTTCAGTTATTACCATAATATCATGTTCTCTATAGCCTCCAGCTCCAGGTTGCCCATGAGGAATCATAATCATTGGTTCCATCGAGACCACCATATTTTTTTGAAGGACAGTATCTATATCCTCTCGTAACTCTACTCCAGCTTCTCTTCCATAATAGTGAGAAAGAACACCAAATGAATGTCCATAACCAAAAGTTCGACTTTCTAGTAAGCCATATTCTTCAAAAATTTTATTAAGCTCTAGTGCAATATCCTTACAAGCAACACCAGGCCTAATTAGTTTCATTCCTTCTTCATGAACTTTAACATTAACTTCCCACAGTTTCAGAGAAGCATCATCAACATGGTCATAAAATAATGTTCTTTCGAGTGCAACATAATAACCAGCAATCATTGAAAAACAGTTAAGGCTAAGAATATCACCCTTTTGAACTTGCCTAGAAGTAACAGGGTTATGCGCACCATCAGTATTAATACCTGACTGAAACCAAGTCCAAGTATCCATCAACTCTGAATGTGGATAGCGTTTAGCGATTTCTCTAACCATAGCTTGAGTCGAGTGGAGAGCTACTTCATGTTCTGGAGCACCTTCTTTCACTGCTTCAACAAGAGCTGCACCGCCAATATCGCATACATTTGCACCATTAATAATATGGGCTATTTCTTCATCTGATTTAATTGAACGCATTCTCATGCAGTCAACTGAAATATCAATAAATGCCGCATTATTAAAGGCATCTTGAAGTTTATCTAGACGCTCTTTAGTAATATGATCATATTCAATACCAATCTTGCCACTATTTTTTACTAACTGTTGAAGTGCATAAAAGAAGCTGTCTTTCTGCCAGTCTGTATAAACCAAGTTTTCACCAAAAGTTCTTCGCCATGGCTGCCCACCATCTATATTAGCAGTTACAGTTGTTGCTTTATCTTGTGTAATAACCAATGCATATGGGCGACCAAATGAACAATATAGAAAGTCACTGTAGTAATTAATGCCATGAATAGAAGTAAATATGACTGCATCAATATTACTACTAGCCATATGTTTTCTAAGGCTATCTTGCCTATTTTGGTATTCTTTATCACTAAAGGTATGAACTATATTGTCACCATTAGGTATTAGTTTTGTTCTTGGCATATTCATAGCGATTCCTTAATAAGTTAATGTTGCGGATGTTAGTCAATTTCTTTAAGTATAGCAAGCTTTTAAATCACCATATTAAATATAGATAAGTTGAATTAAAACAGACAGTAATAAATACTTTAGGTTTTAATTACTTTTTTTGAGAAGATTTTCACGAACAAACGTATACATGCCAGAAAGTACAATGATTGCTGCCCCAATTAACGTGAAGCTATCAGGCCTCTCTCCTAAGATAATAATTGCTAATAACATTGCAAATACTATTCTTGAATACCTGAATGGGGATATTACTGACATTTCACCAATACGTGAAGAAATAACAAGTGAGTAATAAGCAAATACTCCAAAAGTTGATGCGCCTATAAAATACATAATTTGATTTAATGATGGAATTACCATCGGCGAGTTAAATGGAATAATTAAGATGCCTGAGATTCCAAAAGCTATAAAGGCATACAAAGCAATTGTTACGGAAGGAAGATCAACCTTCATTGCTCGTGTTGATAAATCTCTTGCTGCTAAAAATACTGAGCCAAGCAGTGCAAATATTGATGCAGGCATAAATCCTCCAAAGCCAGGACGTAAAATCAATAACACACCCATAAAACCAACAAATACCGCACTCCAACGCCTCCAACCTACTTTTTCTCTAAAAAATATTACTGCTCCAATAGTGACTAATAATGGCGTTATTTGAAGAATAGCTGAAGCGGATGATAGAGGCGTTAAGGCAATTGCTGTAACAAAAAAAACTGCCCCTAAAAGCTCACATATTGTTCGCATTATTACATACTTATCGAGAAGATCTTTATGAATGATTGGAGCATTTTGAAATATAGCAATAATTAGAAAAACGATACTTCCAGTAAAGCCAAGAATCATTATTACTTCAGATATCGGGAAATAAGCTGAGAGCATTTTAATAAATAAATCTTCAAATGCAAAACCAGCCATAGCAAGAATCATGAATAAAATACCCCTCAAGTTTTCCATGATTTTTTTAGATCCATTGGATTAAAGTTGAATTTTAACTGTAACTATGATTTTTAAATACTTATTTTAATAATAGATTTATTTGGTAGATTAAATGTTTCAACATGAGACCTAAAATAATGATTGACAGATATATATTTTAGGAACAAAATGCGGAAATAAATACATATTTCTTTATGTATTTCAAGGGGTAGATATGCAGAATAAATATTTACTAGGTTTTATCCTAGTTGTTTTTAGTGGGGTTATTTGGAGTTTTGGTGCTCCACTTGTTCGTCTATTAGAAGATGCAGAGAGTTATAGACTTCAATATCTTCTTTATAGAGGACTGATAATTACATTAGTAATACTTATCTATATTGCATTTAGAGAAGGTAAAGATTTTTTCAATACATTTAAGCGAATTGATTCTTGGAGTTTAGTTGGAAGCATAGTGATGTCATTTACCTTTTTTGGTTGGATTTATGCTTTAACAACAACAACTGTTGCCATTACTCTTCTGATGTTAGCTTTATCACCTGTTCTTTCCGCATTTTTAGGTTATTTAATTCTTGGTGAGAGATTAAGTCGTGTGACTTTCATCAATATGATAATTGTTGGAGCTGGAATAACAGTGATGGTTTGGGATGCTGAAAAATCAACTACAATATTAGGGGTTATATATGGTTTCTTTGTTGCTTTAGGTTTTGCAATATATACTATTACACTTAGAAAGAATCCTGAAATACCCAAATTATTGACACCTGCACTTGCTGGCTTTTTTTGCATGTTATGGGCAATAATATTAATTGTCATAAGTGGTAATAGTTTTGAAATGCCAACACTAAATATAGGTATTAGTATGATGCATGGTTTAGTAGTTGGACTTGGTTTATTACTGTATGGCTTAGGTGCAAAATATTTACCTAGTGGTGAACTTGTTATGCTATCTTTGTTAGAGGTTGTTTTAGGTATTTACTGGGCATGGCTACCAATTTTGGGTATCAATGAGGTCCCTAGTAGTAATACTTTAGTTGGTGGTTTTGCTATTATTTTAGCAATAATGCTGCAGGGTTTCTATGCTAGAAAGAAACACATTATCCCAATGCCGTAAGTTCTTGGAATTTATTTGTTTTTGTTTTAAATCAAAGTTGTTGCGCTGGCTATTTTTTATTGATAAAATCCTCAACTTTCAGTGTCTTTCAATCTTGTCCAGAAGCAACAATATTTGTAATTAACAATTACAAGTAATTTTTATTGTAATTTGTTATTTTTAATCAGCCTAATGCTACAATTGATTGCTTTAAGAGTTTAAATTAAATGAATGAATTAGTTTTTCCTAATATTAATATTGAAAATCTTGATCGATGGGTTGGTGACTATTCCCCTCTTGAGTGCGTTGAAATAAAAGATGAAACCCATAATGTTAAGAGTTTTACTTTTAAATCAAAGAAAGATGCTTGGTTTCAGTTTTTGCCGGGCCAACATACTACTTTATTCTTGAATATAGATGGCAATGAAGTCATGAGAACTTACACGATTGCATCAAGTCCAACTCGACCCCATACAATTACAATTACTAATAAAAGAATGCAGGATGGAGTTGTCACAAACTGGATGCATGATAATTTAAAGATTGGTGATTGTGTTGATGCGCTTGATATTGGTGGCTCATTCAGTGTAGCTCTTGATCAGCCAAAATCTAAAATATTGCTTATGTCAGGGGGAAGTGGAATAACACCAATGCTTTCCATGACAAGATATTTTGTTGATCTTTCTTTAGATGTAGATATAGTTTTTATTCATAACGCACAATCACCCAACGATCTAATTTCTAAGGATGAGCTTGAGTTCTACCAACTAAATCAGTCAAATTTTAAAAGACATTTTATATGTGATGTTGGAGGTAATGATTGGGTTGGACCTAGTGGTTTTTTAAGCTCAGAAATGCTTTTAGAATTAGTACCTGATTTTAAAAATAGAGAGATATATTGTTGTGGGCCAGAACCATATATGCAAAATGTTAAAAAAATTCTGGGCTCCTATGAATTTGTTATGTCCTCATACCACCAAGAAAGCTTTGATATTGAGAGCTCAACTGCTCAGAATAATATGGCTATTGATATTGAATTGCCCGAGCATAATGTTACAGATACCGATATTAACGAATATAATGTGACCCTATCTAAGAGTGGTGAATCTTTAGTTTGTGGAAGTAATACCAATATATTGGTTTCAATTCAAAAGCAAGGCATTACAGTGCCCTTTGCATGTTCAGCAGGTATGTGTGGAACCTGTCGTACAAAATTGATAGAAGGCACAGTAGAAATGGATTCACAAGGTGGGCTATTAAAGTCACATGAGGAAGAAGGTTTTATACTTACTTGTTGTTCTTACCCAACAAGTGATGTTGTTCTTGACTTATAATTTTATTGTTCGAGCTTAAATTATTATGCAAAAAAAATACTCCTGGTACTCGCTATTAAAAGCCGGCTTAAGTGGACAAGACTGGGCTCAAGCAATCCCTATGGTAGAGCCTAAGTCTAAGTATGATGTCATCATAATTGGAGGTGGTGGCCATGGTTTAGCAACTGCTTATTATCTGGCGAAAGAGTGTGGTATTACAAATGTTGCTGTTCTTGAAAAAGGCTATATAGGTGGTGGAAATACTGGAAGGAATACTACTATTATCCGCTCAAATTATCTGAGGGATGAGGCTTCCAGTCTTTATGAGCACTCTATGAGTCTATGGGAAGGGCTAAGTGAAGATTTAAATTTTAATGTTATGTTTAGTCAAAGAGGGGTCTACAATCTTGGCCATACTCTTCAAGATATGAGAGATATTGAGAGAAGAGTAAATGCAAACGTTCTTAATGGTGTTGATGCTGTAGTAGTTGACTCTAGGGAAATTAAAGAACAAATACCAATAATTAATACTTCAAGAAATGTAAGGTACCCAATTATGGGAGCTTCATTTCAGTCTCGTGCTGGAGTTGCACGTCATGATGGGGTTGCTTGGGGTTTCGCTAGAGCAGCTTCAATCCTTGGTGTTGATATTATTCAAAATTGTGAAGTAATAGATATTGAGGTTGAGTCAGGACGAGTAAAGGGAGTTAAAACGACAAAGGGCGATATTATGGCTGATCGAATTGGTTGTGTCAGTGCAGGACATTCTTCAGTAATAGCAAAAATGGCAGGTTTAAGACTTCCAGTTGAGAGTCATCCATTACAAGCTTTTGTCTCTGAAGCGATGAAACCAATTCTGCACACTGTTGTGATGTCTAATGCAGTTCATGGTTATGTCAGTCAGAGTGACAAAGGAGATTTGGTTATTGGTGCAGGAATTGATGGCTATAACTCCTATGCTCAAAGAGGAAGTGCCAAAATTGTAGAGCATTGTGCTGCTGCTATTTTAGAACTATTTCCAATATTTTCACGAGTTCGTATGAATAGGCAATGGGGAGGTATAGTTGATGTTTGTCCTGATGCTTGCCCTGTTATTAGTCCAACAAAGGTCGAAGGTCTTTATTTTAATTGTGGTTGGGGAACTGGAGGATTCAAGGCCACACCAGGATCTGGTAATGTTTTTGCACATACTATAGCTCAGGATAAGCAACATGAATTGGCCATCCCTTTTCATATCAATCGCTTTACAAGTGGAGCACTTATTGATGAACATGGGGCTGCAGGCGTTGCTCATTAATTGTCTAATTAGGTAATATTATGTTTTTAATTGATTGTCCATATTGTAAAGAAGCGAGAGATCAAAACGAGTTTTCTCCAGCTGGTGAAGCTTTTATTGCTAGACCAAAGAATCCAGAACAATTGAGTGATGATGAGTGGGCTGATTATGTTTTTTATAGGACTAACCATAAGGGTGATCATTGGGAGCAATGGGTCCACACTAATGGTTGCCGAAAATATCTTTTAGTTAAGCGCTCAACAATTAGTCATGAGGTTATTAAAGTTGCAGCTTTTGGTGATGTAATGAGTGAGGACGAATTATGAGGTTAAAGAATCATAAAAGTCACCAAATAGACTATTCAGAACCTTTAACTTTTGTATTCGATAACAAAACCTATAAGGGCTTTAAGGGTGATACCTTGGCTTCAGCATTAATAGCAAATAACGTATTATTTTTTGCTAGAAGTTTTAAATATGGCCGTAAACGTGGTCTTATGGGTGCAGGTGTTGAAGAGCCTAATGCTCTTGTATCTTTGGAAATAGGAAGGCGTTATACTCCAAACCTTAAGGCTACTGAAGTTCTGCTCTATAACGGTTTAAGTGCAATTAGCGCAAGCAATCCTCACGCATTAGATTTACGAGCTTTAATTAAGCCATTGCATCGTTTTATGCCTGTGGGTTTCTATTATAAAACTTTCATTAAGCAAAAAGTTTGGGCAATGGTTGAGGGAAGTTTAAGAGCACTTGCAGGCTTTTCTAAATCACCTACAGAAGTTGATGAAGATGTTTATGATCATGTCTTTCAACACACTGAAGTACTTGTTATAGGAGGAGGTGTAGGTGGAATTACCGCTGCATTAGAAGTACTTAAAAATTCTAAAGATCAACGAGTTATTCTAGTTGATGAGCGTAAAAACTTAGGTGGAGAGTTGTTTAATGAGTTTTCATCTGATGATTCTGCAGTCAAGTGGCATAATGAAAGTTTAGATGAGCTCTTAGCATTTAAAAATGAAGAAAATAGTCGTCTTACTCTTCTTACTCAGTCGACAGCATATGCTTGGTATGATCATAATTATATTGAAGTATTGCAGGCTAATACGAGTGGTGAGTCAATGATTTCAAGTGGAATTCAGTCTGCTAGAAAAATATTACATAAGATAAGAGCAAAGGAAGTTATATTGGCAACAGGTGCACATGAGCGCCCTATGTTATTTGAAACAAATGACTTGGCAAATATTATGCTTAGTCAATCTGTTAGAAGGTACTTAAATGAGTATGGAGTAGTATCAGGGAAGAATGTTATTTTATATGGCAATAATGATAGTATTTACAGCACTGCAATAGATCTGAATAATCAAAAAATCAATTGTAGTATTGTAGACGTCAGACCTTCTGGAAATGAGAGTGAAGTTGTCATAAATGCAAAAAATTCTGGAGTCAAAGTATTTCAAGGCTATGCAGTAATAAAAGCAAATGGAACAAATTTAGTTAAAGGAATTGAGATCTCTCAAGTTGAGATGAAAGCTAAGCCACCTAAGTGGGAATCAAACTGGAAACTTACTGGTATTATAAAAAAATTAAAATGTGATTTATTAGCAACATCTGGTGGCTTTAATCCTGTTGTTCATCTCGATTGCCATTGTGGTGCTAAAACTTTTTTTGATGAAGATGCTCAAGCCTTTCTACCTCAAAAAGAGCGAAATAATAGACAGATTTGTGGATCTGTTAATGGATTAGGAAAATGGCAAGATGTTGTTATTGATGCTAAAAATAAAGCCCAGTTAACTTTAAATTCACTTGGAATTATTGAAGAAGTAAATCACACAAAATTGAGTGCAAATTACTTAAACTTTTTTAATGCTAGTAAATTTTTCATGCCGCGAGAAATTCTCAACAGGCCAAAAGTATTTATAGATATGCAGAATGATGTAACTACTTTAGACGTTGCCCTTGCTATTAAAGAAGGTTATCGCTCAATTGAGCATATTAAACGCTATACTGCAATGGGTTTTGGAACTGATCAAGGTAAGACAGGTAATATAAATGGCATTGCTGTTGCCGCTGAATTTTTAGGATTGCCAATGTCAGAAGTTGGGACTACGACATTTCGTCCCGCTTATACTGGGGTTGATTTCGGTGCCATGGCAGGAAGAGAGATTGGAGATTTCTTTGATCCTCAGAGGTTTACGACTATTCATGATTCTCATATTGAAAGTGGTGCAGAATTTGAATTGGTTGGGCAATGGTATCGTCCATGGTTTTACCCACAGGATGGTGAAAATATGGAGCAAGCTGTAAATAGGGAGTGCCTTGCTGTCAGAACTTCTCTTGGGATGATGGATGCATCGACACTTGGAAAAATTGATGTTCAGGGAGCAGATGCAAGAGAGTTTTTGTCTAGAGTTTACACTAATGCATGGATGAAGCTTGCTCCTGGGAGTTGTAGATATGGCTTAATGTGTAATGAAAAAGGAATGATTATTGATGATGGTGTGTCAACTTGTATCGATGATAATCATTTTATTATGACTACCACTACTGGTGGCGCTGCTAGTGTTTATTCTACTTTAGAGATGTGGCTTCAAACGGAATGGAGTGAATTAGATGTTCATCTAAGTAGTGTTACAGATCAATACTCAACAGTTGCAGTAGTTGGCCCTAATGCGCGACATTTAATGAAACTATTGTGCCAAGATATTGACTTTGAGCGAGAGAATTTTAAATTTATGCAATGGAGGCCTGGAACAGTATCTGGAGTAAATGCCCGTATTATGAGGATAAGTTTTTCTGGTGAACTTGCATATGAAATCAATATAGAAGCTAACTATGGTCGTTATATTTGGGATCAAGTTTTACTTGCAGGTAAACAATGGAATATAACACCTTATGGTACAGAGTCTATGCATGTTCTTCGTGCTGAAAAAGGCTTTATTATTGTTGGTCAAGATACTGATGGATCGATGACTCCATCAGATGTCAATATGGATTGGATTCTAGCTAAAAATAAACCTTTTTCTTATATTGGTCAAAGATCTTTTAGCATCTCTGCACTTAATTCCAACGAAAGGCTGCAATTGGTAGGGCTTTTGACAAAGGATCAGCTTGTTGTTCTTCCAGAAGGTTCTCATATTATTAATAATAAGGGTAAATCTGTTGGTTATGTGACCTCTAGTTATTATAGCCCTATCCTTGGAAGGTCAATTGCATTGGCTCAACTGAAATCAGGATTGTCACAAATTGGCCAAATAGTTTTAGTTAAGATTGTTCAAGAAAAACGGGGATTAAAAGAAATACCATGCGAAGTTTCAAGTAGTGTTTTCTATGATATTGAAGGTGAAAAGGTGGATGGAAATGAGTAGCTTATTAGAAAATAGTCAAACTGAATTCAGATCAACTTTTCAGCCTCTTATAGACCAGGATGGATTTCTTATTAACCAAGATAATCTAGTTTGTCGAGAGATTAAAGATTTATCTTTAATGGTTTTAAGAATATCAAAAAATAATAATCAAAATACTAAAACCCTTAAGGATATTTTTAATGCAGAGCTGCCAAAAACTTTGTCTGTTAGTTCCAATACTAAAGGGGATTCCTTTCTATGGATTAGTCCAGATGAAATTTGGTTGCTCCACAATAGGGATAAGAAGGATAATTTTCTTAAAAAGTATAAATCGCTTCCTAAAGGCATGTCAATGACAGATAGTTCTGGAGCTTATGGTATTCTTGAGTTTACAGGCAGTAATGTGGAAGCTTTATTGTCTAGATGGATGAGCTATGATTTAAATGGCTTATTGACAATAGGAAAAGTTGTGTCAACAACTTGTGGTCAGGCGCCAGTATGTGTTTATCGAAATAGTAATGGAAAAATATTGATGATGGTTAGGCACTCATTTTCACATTATGTTTCTGGGTTATTAAAAGATAGCGCGCAAAGAATATAAGGAAGAGGCCACATACAAATTAATTTATTATGAAAAAAGTTAGCTTTAAAAGTATGGAAAATGGGACTGCTGAGGAGTACGCTTTTTTAAATGGCCTTGAAGATGAATTTAATTTAGAACTTCCTAGCCGCTTAATTGCTTCTCTTAGGGGTCTCAATTCAAGTTTTTCTGGTTATCAAATTAGTCGACTAGAGCATAGTTTACAAGGCGCTACAAGAGCCCACTATGCTGGTGAAGATTTGGAAATGGTAATTGCAATTTTATTTCATGATATTGGAGATGGCCTGGCTCCCTACTCCCATTCAGAAATGGCAGCTGCAATACTTCGACCTTTTGTATCAGAAAAAATTTATTGGATTGTAAAACATCATGGTATTTTTCAGATGTACTATTATGCCCATCATTCTGGTGGAGATAGAAATGCTAGAGAATTATTTATTGACAGTCCATGGTATCAAGATGCAATAAAATTCTGTCATGAATATGATCAGAATTGTTTTGATCCAAGTTACAAATCAAAGCCCCTCGAATTTTTTGTTCCTATGATTAATGATTTTTTTTCAAGACCAAAGTTTAAGGAGCCAGAAAAACTTGTATGATATCTTATGGATAAATTAACTTACTAAAATGATTAATTTTTTATTTCAGCTTTTACCAAGACAAATACACTTAATTATTTTTATACTAGTTGGCTCTCTTCTTGGCTATGCCGCTTATAGTATGAAAATTTTGGGTTTAGAAGCTTGTACTCTCTGTATAACCCAACAATTCTTCTATTGTGTAATTGGCATTTCAGCTTTTATTGCCTTTCTAAATAACCCAAAGCCTTCATATAGTCGGTTTTATTCAGTATTTATTTCTTTAGGTGCAGTTGCAGGAATATGGATTTCAGGTCGTCAAGTTTGGCTCCAAGGATTGCCTGAAGATGAGGTGCCATTATGTGGCCCACCACTTGAATATATCATTGATGTTTTTCCATTTGCTGATGTTCTTAATGCTTTATTTATGGGTGATGGGAACTGCGCTGAAATTCCTTGGAAGTTTCTAGGCCTTAGTATGGCAGGTTGGTCATTAATATGGTTTGTGGTAATTTTTATATTAAGCATTTTAGCTATTAGAAAGTCTAGCACAATTTCTTAAATCTAAAAAATTAGGACGATTTCCAAAATAATTACTTATGTGGTAAGATTATTTACCAATTGGGTAGAGTAATTTTTAAGATTTGGCTAATTTTAAAGAAACTGTAAAAAAACTATTTGATTCTGTTGATATCAATATCAATGGCTCGCGTCCATGTGATCCACAAATTCATAACGAGTTTTTTTATGCTCGAGCAATTAGTGGGGGTTCATTAGCTTTAGGTGAAAGTTATATGGATGGTTGGTGGGATTGTCAAGCACTAGATCAGTTCAGTGACAAGTTATTAAGTGGCCGGATAGATAAACAAGTTAAAGTAAAAAATCCTACATTTTTCTCTCACGTTATTAAAGCCTATATTTTTAATGCGCAATCTAAAAAAAGAGCCTATATCGTAGGTAAAGAGCATTATGACATTGGTAATGATTTATTTTCTCTTATGCTTGACGAAAGGATGAATTATTCCTGTGGTTATTGGAGAAATGCCAACAGTTTAGAGCAAGCTCAAATAAATAAGCTGGATTTAGTTTGTAGGAAACTTCACCTTGAGCCTGGAATGAATGTCCTCGAAATTGGATGTGGATGGGGTGGATTTGCAAAGTTTGCTGCTGAAAAATATGGTGTTACTGTTCATGGTGTTACTGTATCAAAAGAGCAAATGAATTTTGCGAAGAAATCTTGTGAAGGGTTGAAAACATCTTTTGAGTTAAGGGATTATCGAGATCTAGATGCAAAATATGATGCAATAGTTTCTATAGGTATGTTTGAACATGTGGGATATAAAAATTACAAAACATTTATGAATGTTGCAAATCGATGCTTAACAGATGATGGGTTATTTTTATTGCATACAATAGGGAGAAATACACCAGGTTTCTCAACTGATCCATGGACTAATAAATATATTTTTCCTAATGGGATGACGCCTTCCTCAAGTCAGATTAGTGAAGCCTTACAAGGTTTTTTTGTTGTTGAAGATTGGCATAATTTTGGACAGGACTATGACACAACATTAATGTCTTGGAATGAGAATTTTCAAAAAAATTTCGATAGTTTAACGGGAAACTACGATGAAAGGTTTAAGCGAATGTGGGAATATTATCTGTTGATGTGTGCAGGGACTTTTCGCTCAAGAAGAAATCAATTATGGCAACTCGTAATGTCAAAAAATGGTGTGAAGGGTGGTTATAACTATAAAAATAATCCTAGATTCAATAATTAAAGAGACCATCAAGCATTGCTACAGAATCACAACCAGCATCATAAGCATATTTTTGATTTTCAAATGTAATGCCACCAATTCCAACAATAGGAATGTTTATTTTATTTTTAATATTTTCAATTATTGAAAGTGGACAATGAGGGGCATTTGGCTTAGTTTTGGAGTTAAAAATTGATCCAAAAGCAACATAATTAGCACCAATATCCTGAGCTTCTATTGCTCGTTCTGGACTATTGTAGCAAGACACTCCAATTATTAATTCTTCACCAAGTTGTTTTCTTGCAAAGTTTATTTCAATATCATTTTTACCTAGGTGAACTCCATCAGCCCCAACTTTCTCGCATAGGTTAATATCATCATTGACAATAAATAAAGTATTATGTTCTTTGCATAGTGCAAGCAAATATTTTGCTTCTTCTAGCTTTATTTTTTCATCTTGAGTTTTATGTCGATATTGAAGTATATTGACTTTATGTTTTTTGATTACACTTTTAATAAGACTAATATTCAAATCTTTATTAGGTGTAATTCCATATAAACCTTGTATTTTTTGATTTAGCATAATATGGCACTTTTTAAATCTAAGAAGATTCAATCATTAATAATAGCCATTATAGTCTTGGTAGTTGGTATTTGGTTATTTCAAAATAATTATTTAAAGCTTTCGGTTTTTCAAAAAAAAATAGATCAATCAGCTAGTACTAACCTAATGGATAAAGAGACTGCATATCTTGAAAAAATTGATAACTTTGTAATTAAAGAGTATTCTGAAAAGCAAGTTTTATTGCATACAATCAAAGCAGACACTTACTATAGTTATAAAAACTCTCCAATTCAGCTTCTTAATGTTGAAGTTAAAACATTTAATGAATCTGGACAGGAGGGTATTGTATTAACTTCAAATCGAGCTGAGATGCTTAAATCAGGAGAGATGTTTTTTAATGGCGAGGTTAATATTAAAACTAAAAGTGGTATTTCTCATGAGCTTGATACAGAGTCATTAATTGTGCTTACAAATACTGGAAAAATTAAAAGCAACAAAAAGATAACTTATTTAGGTGAAAATTCAAAAATTAACGCTCAAGAGATGGAGATGGACATTGATAGTAATACAATGTTTCTAAAGGGAGGGGTTCAGATTTTACAAGCTTCAGATGTAAAAATTGATACAACAAATCTCTTTATTAGTCATTCTAATGGTCAAAAGAAATATAATAGTAAGAGTAAAACTAGTTATCAATCAACTGGTAATAGAGTAAATTCTGAAAAAGGCTTTGATATGGATGCGAATCAAAATTTAATGAACCTATTGGGCCAAGTTGAAATCCTAAATGCCTCAGGTAGCAAAATTAATACATCAAACCTTATTATTGATCGCTCAAATGGTGATGAATTTTTCAAATCTAACGAACCAAGTCATTTCCAATCAAGTAATATTGACATAAAGTCAAAACAAATGCATTATGATGCAACTACAAAAAAACTCGAATTAACGGGAAAGGTTTTTGCTATTTATGAATAAAATTATTTTATTATTTGCCTTATTTTTTACAACCTTTGCAATTGCTTTACCTGAAGATGCCAATCAACCTATAGAAATTGAAGCAAATTCGGTTACAGTTGATGAAACCTCAGGCTTTAACGAGTTTCTTGGGGCTGCTGAAGTAAGACAAGGATCACTATTGATTACAGCAGAGCTTATTCAAGTTCAAACTAATAGTGATGGAGTTGAAACAATGATTGCAAAAGGCACTCCTGATAAGCCAGCAAAATATATTCAAAGTCAAGAGAATCAAGCTCGTTTTATTGAGGCTACTGCAGATCTAATTACGTACGATGTTAATGAAGGGATGGTTTATTTGGTTGGTAATGCCTACTTGATACAAGGTTTTGATTCATTTAGTGGCGACACTTTAAGCTATGATATTAATAATGATAAGGTGATTGTTAAAGGCTCTGAGGATGGCACTGAAAGAGTGAAATTTAAAATTGTTCTATAGCACTTAAGGGCAATTAACTTGCAAGTGCAGAGGTAATACGCTCTTTAACCTCATCAAGAGTTCCCACACCATCTAAAGCAATAAACTTTGTAACTGTTTTATCATCATTAGCATCATCGCTGTAATATTTTACTAAAGGCTCAGTTTGCTTATGATAGATTTTTAAGCGTCCCCTGACAATATCCTCACTATCATCAACTCGCTGAATTAAGTCTTCACCTGTTAAATCATCTTTTCCAATTTCATTTGGTGGATTAAAAACGATATGATAAGTTCTTCCAGAAGCTAAATGAACTCGACGACCTGACATTCTTATAACAATATCATCATCTGGTACTTTAACTTCAACTACATAATTAATGTGAATACCCTCTAATTTAAGAGAGTCCGCCTGAGGAATAGTTCTTGGAAAACCATCGAGTAAGTAACCACTTTTGCAGTCAGGCAACTGAATTCTGTCTTTAACAAGTGCAATAATAATTTCATCAGAAACAAGATTTCCTGCATCAATAATCTTCTTAGCCTTAATACCAATAGGTGAACCTTCATTTACAGCTGCTCGCAGCATATCACCAGTGGATATTTGAGGAATGTTAAATTTTTCACAAATATGGGATGCTTGAGTGCCCTTTCCTGCACCAGGTGGACCTAATAAAATAACGTTCATAAAAGTGACTAACTCCTAAATTTTAAAGGGCGGTAATTTTTTATTTACTTTTGATTTCTTTAAAACAACATACTCAGGCAATCCATTATTATACGGTGGATAATTCTCACCTTCAATAAGTGGAAGTAAATATTCACGACATTCATTTGTAATTGAAAAACCATCCTTTGAAATGTAATTCTCAGGCATCATTTTTTCAACATTTGCAATATCTTTTAATTCTCCATAACCAATTTCCCATTCATATGGATTATTAGAAGTTCTAATAATTGCTGGCATAATAGCATTCTTGCCTTCAATAGCCATTTCAACAGCAGCTTTCCCAAGGGCGTATGCTTGCTTAACATCTTCATTAGAAGCTAGATGTCTTGCAGAACGTTGTAAATAGTCAGCAACAGCCCAATGAAACTTATAACCTAAAGATTTTTTAACTATATTGGCAACAACAGGTGCAGCTCCACCAAGTTGAGCATGACCAAAATCATCTCTAGTTTCTTGTTCTGCTAAGAATTTTCCATTAGGCCATTTTGTTCCCTCAGACACAACAATAGTACAATAGCCATAATCCTTAACATTTTTATCTACCTTTGCAAGGAATGCTTTTTCATTAAATTCAATCTCAGGGAATAGAATTACAATAGGAATAGTTGAGTCAACAAGGCCTCCGGCTGCAGCAATCCATCCCGCATGGCGTCCCATCACCTCAAGAACAAATATTTTAGTTGATGAAGCAGCCATCGATGCAACATCAAGACTTGCCTCCAAAGTCGATACGGCAATATATTTTGCAACAGAACCGAATCCAGGACAATTATCTGTCACTGGGAGGTCATTATCTACAGTTTTAGGAATATGTATTGCCTGAATTGGAAAACCCATACTTTCTGATAGTTGAGAAATTTTTAAGCATGTATCAGCTGAATCTCCACCACCATTATAAAAAAAATATCCAATATCATGTGCTTTAAAAACATCAATTAAACGCTCATATTCCCTTCTATTTGATTCTAGAGATTTCATTTTATATCGACAAGAACCAAACGCACCAGATGGAGTGTGATTTAAAGCAGTTACATCTGCTTCAGATTCAAGAGACGTATCAATAAGGTTTTCTGTTAAAGCACCTATAATTCCATTTTCACCAGCGAGTACTTTACCAATTTTGTCTGGATATTTTCGAGCTGTTTCTATGACAGCACATGCTGAAGCATTTATTACAGCAGTTACACCTCCAGATTGAGCATAAAAAGCATTTTTCATAATATGTAAGTGTTTATTATTAAGAGATTTAAGACTAAATATTATAACATTTGACGATAAAAGTCCTCTAGAAATATTCTAAAGCTTAGTTTAATTAAATTAATTTTTTTTAAGACTAAATAAAATTTTTATTTTTATTTATACCAATCATTTGTCAAATTGCATCAAGAATCTATATTTTTAGTTAATTAGTAATTGAATTAAAAGTCATAACCTCAGAGAAATTTTCAATATTTATAAATCCAGGGATATTTTTTTTATCTAGTTTAGTGCTGGGTTTATTTATTGCAACTATGTTTTTAATCTTGAATTTAGAGGCAGCCTCAAGAACATCTAGTGAATCATCAAAAAATATACTTCTATCTTTATCAAAATCAATGGTATTAGCTAGCTCTATCCAAAATTTCTGATCTTGTTTTGGAGAACCAAAGTCATGTGAAGAAATAATTTTATCAAAGTAGCTTTGAAGGCCAGAGGCCTCCATCTTTAAATCAATTCCTTTTCGATGAGCATTAGTAACTAAGAAGATTTGTTTTTTGTTTTTTTTAGCTGCATTTAAAAAATCTAAGACATGTTTATGAACTTGAATAAGATATGAAATATCTTTTTTTAATTTCATAATATCGAGTTCAAGATTCTCCTCCCAGAAATCTAGGCAATACCAGGTTAGTTTGCCTTCTTGAGACTCAATCCTTGAAACTATTATTTTTTTTGCATCTTGAAAACTAATATTATGTTTTTCGGAGTAGACTTTTGGAATGTATTCTAGCCAAAAATGAAGATCAAAATTTAAATCTAAGAGAGTTCCATCCAAATCAAGTAGGATAGATTCAATTTTATTCCAATTCACATTAGAGCTCATTTATCTTCTGCGCCAAGTAGTTCCATCTGCAGTATCCTCAAGGATAATTCCAAACTCCAGAAGTTCATCTCGCACTTGATCTGACATAGCAAAATCTTTTGATAATCTTGCTTGTTCTCTTTTACTGATCTTATCTAAGATTTCATTTTCTGATAGCTCTGATCCTTGTTTTAAGTACTCATCAGCATCATATTCAAGAATACCTAGAAAGTTTGCTAATTTTTTCAGAAGTTGGGATAAGGCATTGGCTTTTTTAAGATCATTTAAGCGTTCAACATTAATTTGCTTAGCTATTTCGAATAAAATACTTATCGCAATAGGAGTATTAAAATCATCATTCAACGCTGAGTTAAATCTATCTTCATAATCCAAATTATTATTTGAAACATAATTAATACTAACATTATCTGAAAGACCTCTTGTAGCTGTATAAAGCCTTTTTAAAGCAGATTTTGCACTATCAATATTAGTACTACTAAAATTTAATGGAGAACGGTAATGACTACTAATTAAAAAATATCGAAGAGTTTCACCATCATACTTTTCAAGAATATCACGAATAGTAAAAAAATTATTAAGAGATTTACTCATTTTCTCATCATTAATATTTACAAAGCCAACATGCATCCAAGTGTTAACAAATTTACATCCAGTAGCACCTTCAGACTGGGCTATTTCATTTTCATGATGAGGAAATGTGAGATCCATTCCACCCCCATGAATATCAAAATGATCGTCTATAAAATGGGTTGACATTGCCGAGCATTCAATATGCCATCCAGGTCTGCCATCTCCCCATGGAGAGGGCCATTTAGGTTCATTAGGCTTAGCCATTTTCCATAAAACAAAGTCGAGAGGATCCTCTTTATTGCTTTCAATATCGACACGCGCACCTGATTCTAAATCATCTAAATTTTTACCTGAAAGCTTGCCATAATTTTTAAACTTTCTAACAGAATAGAATACATCACCATTTTTGCCTTGGTAAGCAAGCTTATTCTTTATAAGTAGTTCAATCATATTAATCATTTGTTCTATTGAATCAGTTGCTTTTGGTTCAATATCTGGACTAATAACACCAAGGGCAATTTCATCTTCATGCATGGCATCAATGAATCGCTTTGTAAGTGAAAAGATATCTTCATTATTTTCAATCGCTCTACCAATTATCTTGTCATCTATATCAGTAATATTTCTTATATATTTAACATCTTTAAAGTTTCGTCTAAGATGTCTAGTTATAACATCAAACATAACCAATACTCTGGCATGACCCATATGACAAAAATCATAAACAGTCATTCCACATACATAAATTCCAACCTTACTAGGATCAATGGGTTTGAATACTTCTTTCTGGTTAGTAAGTGTGTTATAAATTTTTAGCATGACAATATTTTATACTGGTTTGTCTTAATTAATATTTAATAGAAATGATTTTGATAAAGTTCAATTGAGTAAGTTTGGTCTTTGTTTAATATATACAAATTGTATAATATATGTTTAATGAAACTAGAATACCAATAATTAGATGTCAAAAATATTAATACTTCCTGGTGATGGGATTGGTAAGGAAATCGTTGCTCAGGCCATTAAGGTAATTAATTCATTGAATGATAATAATGATATGGGCATGAGTCTTGAAGATGGACTTATTGGGGGAGCTGCTTATGATGAAACTGGATCACCCTTACCTGATGAAACTATTAAGCTAGCTAAGAACTGCGACTCAATTTTATTAGGTGCCGTTGGAGGCCCAAAATGGGAGTCATTGGAGCGTAATTTACGACCAGAACGAGGACTTCTAGGTATAAGATCTGAGCTCGATTTATTTTCTAATTTAAGGCCAGCCATTCTTTATCCTCAGCTAGCAAATGCGTCAAGTCTTAAAAGTGAAATTGTATCAGGTTTAGATTTAATGATAGTCCGGGAGCTTGTTGGAGGTATTTATTTTGGTAAACCTAGAGGTGTTGAAATAAAAGATGGTGAGCGTTTTGGCATTAATTCTGCGACTTATTATGAATCAGAAATTGCCCGTATTGGACATTCGGCTTTTCAAATAGCTCAAAAAAGAGGAAAACGTGTTTGTTCCGTTGATAAGGCTAACGTTCTTGAGGTTTGTGAACTTTGGAGAGAAGTTATGGAGGAGGTTTCAAAAGACTATCCTGATGTCACTCTGTCTCACTTGTACGTTGATAATGCAGCGATGCAACTAGTAAAGGATCCAAAGCAATTTGATGTTATTGTAACTAGTAATCTTTTTGGTGACGTATTATCTGATTGTGCAGCAATGCTAACTGGCTCAATTGGTATGTTGCCATCGGCCTCTTTAAACAAAAATAATTATGGAATGTATGAGCCTATTCATGGCTCAGCTCCAGATATTTCTGGCAAAGATATTGCAAATCCTTTAGCAACAATTCTATCAGTCTCCATGATGTTAAGATATTCACTGAATCAAGAAGAGTTAGCTAAAAAAATAGATATAGCAGTTATTAAAGTGCTTGATAAAGGATATAGAACAGCAGATATTGCCTTTGAGGGCGACAAGGTTGTTGGAACTATGGAAATGGGTGACTTGATAGTAGAGGCATTGGAGAGCTAGTAAGAAACCTCTTCGCCATCTATTGATCTCCATAAAAACCAACAAGCTACTGATCTATAGGGTTTCCATTTATCTGCAATCTTGATAATTTCATTTAAATCTAATGCTTCACCCTCATTTCCATAAACTTGATTCATTGCTCTAATAATTCCTATGTCTTTAATTGGAAAAATATCTTTCTCTAATAAATAAAACATACCAAACATTTCTGCAGTCCACGGACCAATCCCTTTAATAGTGATAAGTTCATCATATATGGTTTGGTAGGAGCGCTCATTCCAATATGAGTGATTAGTAATTTTCTTAGTTTTAAAATGTTCTGCAATATTTATAATATATTGAGTTTTTTGTTTAGATAGTCCACAGGACTTTAAGTCTTCAAAGCTCGCAGAAAGAACCTTATCTGGATTAATATTTCCAATTAGTTTAGCTAGTTTACTCCAGACGCTTGCAGCTGCTTGGATTGATATTTGCTGACCAACAATAGAGCGCATAAGAGTCTCTAGTGCCTCACCACGGGATGAGATACCATACTCACTATATTCTTTGAAAATTTTGCTAAGTTGAGGATCAATCTTAGTTAAATAATCTATAGATTCTTGCCAATAATAAGGATTAGACATTTTAAAAAAAAGAATAAAATTATGAAAATGGAGAAAAAATATGTTTAATTTGATTTCCAGCAAACTAGTATAGAAGACATTCTCGTATAATCACTATTAATTTTATTAACAATAATTCAGGAAATATTATGAGTACTAAAAAAAATGTAACCTTTATTGGGCTAGGAACAATGGGATACCCAATGGCTGGCCATTTATCTAAGTCAGGGCTTTTTAATGTTTGTGTTTTCAATCGTTCTTCAGAAAAATCCTCTAAATGGGCAGATGAGTATGAGGGAGTTATTGCAAGTTCAATGAAGGATGCTGTAAAAAATGCCGATGTAGTCCTTACTTGCACTGGAAGAGATGAAGACATGATGGAAATTGTTTTTTCTGATGAGGGTGTGTTCCCGCATCTTAAAAAAGGATCAATCTTTATTGATCATACTACTACATCTTTTAAATTAGCTCAGCATTTAAATGAATCCCTTAAATCTAAAGATATTGCTTTTATTGATGCTCCAGTGAGCGGAGGGGAAGCTGGAGCTATAAATGGTGTTTTAACTGTTATGGCAGGAGGAGATGCCAATATCCTTGAATCATGTGACTCAATTATTAAGACCTATTCTAAGAGCATAACTTTAATGGGTAATTCTGGATCTGGTCAATTAGCAAAGATGGTAAACCAAATTTGTATCGCTGGCTTATTGCAAGGTTTATCAGAAGGCCTTCTTTTTGCTGAATCTGAAAATCTTGATATAGATAAGTTACTTTCAGCTATATCAGGGGGAGCTGCACAATCATGGCAAATGGTTAATAGAGGTTCAACAATGCACAAAAGAGAGTTTGATTTTGGTTTTGCTATTAAGTGGATGGTAAAAGATCTGGGGTATTGCATAGATCAAGCAAAGGGCAACAAAACTAATTTATCATTGACTCAAGAAGTTTATGATAGATATGTTAATTTAATGGATAAGGGGCATACTTATAGTGATACTTCTGCTTTAATGATGTTTGAAGAGACTAATAAATAAAGCATAAAAATGAATAATACTGATGAGCTAAATGAAAGTTTTTTCCTAATCTCATGGAAGAATTACAAGTAGATTTATTTTCTTGATAAACTATTTTTTAGAATAATATCCATACCTTTTTTCCAAGATGATAATGCCTCTTGTTTATCTAATTGATTTACCAAGGTTTCAGTAATACCCCCAGGAGTTGAAACTTTACTAATAATTTCACTTAAATCCTCATCACTTTCTAATGCAATATCAATATTACCTCGAAGTGTCTCTAAAAGAAGCTTTTGAGAAAATTTTGATGATAAATTATTATCTGTAAACCATTTAGATAGAGTTTCAAAAAGAACGAAACTAGCTCCTGAAACTGCTCCAATAACTGCTGCAACATTAAATTCTTTTTCATTTTCACACTGAAAAACAGGGCCTAAAAAAGATAAAAATTTTTGCCATTCAGGATCTTTAGGAAACAAAAGACTGGGACCCTTATTAGATGCATTAGCATAACCTGGCATCATTGAAGTGTGGACAAACTTAGAATTAGTTATTTTAAGAAGTTCTTCTCTAGTAATTCCTGCCATAGCTGACAAAATGGTATTTTCTTTTCTAAAACTTAGATCACTTAAGATCAAGAGTGAATTTTTTGCTGGTAAGCAAATAAATACCATCTCACACTTGTCTAATAAATCCTGATTACTTTCTGCAATTTCTAAATCAAATAGATTTTTTAATTTTAATGTTCTGTCATATGATCTTGGTGACAATATGAAATTATATGGAGCATTTACCTTATGAATTCCAGTGATAATAAATTCAGCAAGTTGGCCAGTCCCTAGTATTCCAATTACCTTTTTTTCTCGAATCATTTTTATGGCATTTCATCAAGTGTTTCAGCTATTGCTCTAGCAGTTACCTCAATATCTTTTTCATTATGAATAATTGAAGAGAGAGAATGTAAGGTAGCAGAGGGATTCATATAAATACCTTTATCAAAAAGTTTTAACGCGAAATCGCGAAATTTCACTCTGTCAACACTTCTGCAAAAGTCACGGTAATTAGATATTTCTTTTTGGTCTGTAAAAAATATTTGAAACATAGAGTTTACGCCTTGACATACCATCTTATGTTTAGTATTTTTTCTAGAAATAGATTGGATTTCTTCTGTAAGTTTAATACCAAGATCTTTGATTTTTACAAAACCTGCCTGATTATCTTCCAACATAGTTGTAAGCATAGTTTTACATATATGGAGTGCTAATCGACCTGCATTATGCGTTCCAAAATGTAAAACCTTCCCCCATTCTAGTCCTGACATTATTTCATGAGACCCACCTATAGCAGCCATTGGAACCCCTCCACCTAAAGCTTTACCATAGGTAACAATATCAGGCTTTAAACCATAAAGTTCAGCACAGCCTCCCGCAGCTACTCTGAATCCAGTAACAGTTTCATCTAAATAAAATAAAGCGCCATGCTTATTACAGAGCTCTTCAATTCTATTAAGATATCCTGGTTTTGGTGCTATGACTCCCATATTAGACATAACTCCTTCAGTTACAACACATGCAGTATCATGACCATGTAATGCCATTGCCCTTTCTAATGTATCTAAGTCATTCCATGGAACAACAATCGTATCCATCCAGCTTTCTTCTGTCATTCCAGAACTATCTGGAATTCTTATTGGAGAGTTAGGGTGTCCCAATGCAGTAATTGGCTGAGGGTTACTATTAATTAATACAGCGTCCCACCATCCATGATAATGACCCTCAAATTTTATGATTTTTCTTCGACCAGTGTGGCCTCGTGCAAGTCTAATAGCTGCCATTGCAGCCTCTGTTCCTGTGTTCGCAAATCTTACTTTGTCAACATGAGGAAGTAAATCTACTAAAATTTCGGCAACTTCCACTTCTACTTCTAATGCGGTTGCAAAATGACTACCCCGCGCAATTTCTTTTGTAACAGTTTCAATAATTTTTGGATGTGCATGACCTAATGGAAGGGCTCCAAATGCCATCATCCAATCTATGTACTCCCTTCCATCTACGTCGTATAATCTAGAGCCTTCTCCATGTGACATATATCTAGGGGTTGTACCAAATGCGGCAGGACCTCTAGATGCAGATGAAACACCTTCTACTAGAACTTTTGATCCTCTTTCAAAGAGGCTTTCTGATGTATTTTTTGACATTTATATAAACTCCTAAAGGTAATATATTCTATGATTAATATGTTTTTTATATCTTTAAAAAAGTCTATTTAGAGATTTTTTAATGACTGTTAAAATATATTAACTATATGTTAACATTTCCAATCTTATTGCAAGATTAATAATTTTTTAAATTAATCTTATTTTTAAGAGAACCTAATCCAATGACATAATATTATTATGCGAAAAAAACCAAAACTTAAAAATATACATACTGTTGCTCAGAGTCGCATTTTTAATCTTGAATCAATGGATGTTGAATTTTCAAATGGCTCTACTAGAGTTTATGAAAGGCTCGTTTCAAGGGGTAATGGAGCTGTTTTAGTCATTCCAATGCTAAATGATGATACTGTTTTAATGATATATGAATACTCTGGGGGTACTGATCGTTATGAATTAGGACTTACTAAAGGAAAGATTGATAAGGGTGAAACACCTCTAGAGGCAGCTGGAAGAGAATTAAAAGAAGAGATTGGCTACGGTGCTAAAAAATTAACCTTCCTTAAAACTATTACTCTTGCTCCTGGGTATCAGTCAAGTGAAACTCACATTGTTCTTGCTGAAGACTTATATGAAGAGCAGGCAGATGGTGATGAACCTGAACCACTTGAAGTTGTTGAGCACAAACTTTCTGACCTTGAAGAGCTCACTTATAAGCAGGACCTTACTGAAGCTAGAAGCATACTTGCTTTGTATATGGTAAGAGATATTATTCAAAGCCGAAAAGGGTGATTGAAATACCATCTAATTTTTGGCTGAATAAAGCTGACACTCCATTCCCAAACGTAAATTTAGCCTTAAATGAACCAAATGGTTTAATAGCCATAGGGGGCGATTTATCAATTGATAGAATGTTGCTTGCATATAAAAATGGTATATTTCCCTGGTATGGAGAAGGGGAGCCAATTCTTTGGTATTCTCCTAATCCAAGAATGGTAATAACACCAGATAAGCTTCATGTATCAAAAAGCCTAAAAAAAATACTTCATTCTTCTCAATTTCGAGTATGCATAGATATGGCTTTTAAAGAGGTAATTTTACAATGCCGAACAGTTCAAAGGCCAGGCCAGTCTGGAACATGGATTGATGATGAAATGGTAAAGTCATATTGTCAGCTCCACAAGTTAGGATATGCCCACTCTTATGAGGTCTATAAGAATGATGAGCTAGTAGGCGGGCTGTATGGGGTAGCTTTAGGGAGAGTTTTTTTTGGTGAATCAATGTTCTCTTTAGTAAGTAATGCTTCCAAAGTGGCTTTTGCTCATCTTCTTCAAAAATCTAAATATTGTTTAATTGATTGTCAAATTGAAAATCAACATTTAGAAAGTTTAGGAGCATTCAAAATGCCTCGAGATTTGTTTATACAACAGCTTAAAGCCTTTGTGTAAAATAACTCACTTACATAGGGCATTAGAGGTATTATGAAAAATCTACTTAATATAATTGTTATCACATTTCTTGCATTCACATTAATTGCATGTGGGAGAATGGGAAATTTATATCCTTCTGGGGAAACTAAAATTGATTCTGAGCAATCAAGTTCCAGTACTTATTAATCATTTATAAAATTGAAATCTTTTTCTTTTCAAAATAAAGAATTGCATGCTGAGTCTGTATTAGTTACAGATTTAATGGAAGAGTATGGCTCACCTCTTTATATTTATTCTAAAAATCAAATAGAATTTAATTGGAAAAAGCTTGAAAATTCATTTGGAGCTCAATCACATTTAATTTGTTATGCAGTTAAAGCAAACTCAAATTTAGCTGTTTTAAATATTTTAGCAAAGCTTGGTTCAGGTTTTGATGTTGTCTCTATTGGCGAACTTGAAAGAGTTATTGCTGCTGGTGGAAAGTCAAATCTTTGCGTATTTTCAGGAGTAGCCAAAACAAGGTCTTCAATTAGAAAAGCACTTGAATATGGAATTCATTGTTTTAACATTGAATCTGCTTCTGAATTAAAACTTATTGAGAATATTGCTAGTGATCTTGGTATTCAGGCCCCAATATCAATTCGTGTAAATCCTAATGTTGACGCCAAAACCCATCCATATATTTCTACTGGATTAACTGAAAATAAGTTTGGGGTTAGCCCTTCTATTGCTCTATCTCTATATAAAAAAGCTAGTCTCTCTAAACATTTAAATGTATGTGGTCTAGACTACCATATTGGTTCCCAAATTACTGATGTGCTTCCTTTTATGGAGGCTCTAGAAAAGGCCTTAGATTTAATTGATGATCTTAAAGCTGAGAATATCTATCTAAGTCATATTGATATTGGAGGCGGTATTGGAGTTGAATATAATAATGAGAAAACTATTGATATTGAAAATTATATTCAATCAGTTATCAACATGGTTGGTGATTTAAAAATAATCATAGAGCCAGGGAGATCAATTGTTGGAGATGCAGGTATTTTTGTAACTAAAGTTGAGCATTTAAAGCAAAATGATTCAAAGTCATTTGCCATTATTGATGGTGCAATGAATGATTTGATTCGTCCTGCCCTTTACGGCTCCTATCATAATGTAGTTAAAGTTAGAGATAATAACGACGGAGTTAATGCTTCTTGGGATATAGTTGGACCTGTTTGTGAGACTGCTGACTTTTTAGCAAAAGATAGAAGGCTTAATCTTAAAGAAGGAGACTATATTGCAATTATGACAGCTGGTGCATATGGTTTTGTTTTGAGTTCAAATTATAATTCGAGACCAAGAGTTGCTGAAGTAATGGTAAGTGGGGATAACCATGGTGTTATTCGTAAGCGAGAAACTATCGAGTTATTATTTGATAATGAGTTAATATTTAAAAATGAAACTAACAAATAATCAAAAAAAATATTTGCGCTCAATGGCCCATGATCTTAAGCCATTTGTAATGATTGGGCAGCATGGATTAAGTGACTCAGTAGTGAATGAATTGGAATCAACATTGCTAAAGCATGAGCTACTCAAAATCAAACTAAGAGTAAGTGATCGAAAAGAAAAGCAACAAATAGTTGATAAAATTATACTTTTATCAAAGGCAGTTTTAGTTCAAGTAATCGGAGGAGTATTAGTTATTTATAGGCCTTTTGAAGATAACCCAAATATTATTTTGCCAAGGAAATAAAAAATCTAAAGCTTTAAATTAAAATTATTAATGTATAAATAAAATGAAAATTGCGATTAGTGCTGCTGAAACCTCAGGTGATCTTATCGCTTCATCATTAGTTAAATCATTAAAGGCAATTAGCCCTAAATATGAAATAGATGGCTTAGCTGGAAATAAAATGATTGAGGCTGGTTGTAAAAGTCTATGGCATACTGATGAGATTAATGTTATGGGCATTAGTGAAGTTGTTAAAAAACTTCCCCAAGTTTTGGGTGTTAGAAAATCAATTATTAGCTACTACTCTTTAAATAAGCCAGATGTTTTTATTGGTGTTGATTCCCCTGATTTTAATTTTAAGATTGAGAAAAAGTTAAGACGACTTGGTGTTAAAACTATTCATCTAGTAAGCCCATCAGTTTGGGCCTGGCGAGCAAAACGAATAAAAAAAATTAAAGAATCTACTGATTTAATTCTTTGCCTTTTTCCATTTGAGGTTGATTTTTATAGAAAACATAATCAAAAAGCTTTATTTATTGGGCATCCATTGGCAGAAAAATTAAGTCCTCGTAAAAATTATAAGGAAAATAAACAAGTATTACTTATGCCCGGATCGAGAGAGGCTGAAATTAAAACATTATTGCCTGAGTTAGTTTCAACTGTTATTTTAATGAGGCAAAATGATCCTGAATTAAAATTCAGTATGTCACTGGCTAATGATCATCATAAAGAATGGGTAGAAAGAGAAATTCTCGATTTAAATATTGATTTAAGTGTGGGTGATGCTTATGAAAAAATAAAAGAAGCTGACCTTGTAATAGTTGCTTCTGGAACAGCAACTTTGGAGGTTGCGTTAATTGGTGTTCCAATGATCGTAATTTATAAACTATCATTTATTAGTTATCAGATTGTTAAACGCCTTTTAAATACCGAATTTATATCTTTACCAAATAAAATTTTAGGAAAAGCAATTGTTCCAGAGCTTATTCAGGATAAAGTAAATGGTAAAAAAATTTCTAATATTGCAATGCAATTAATTACCTCTGATAGTCAACCTATAGTTTCTGAGCTAAGAAAGATTCATGGTCTTTTAAATCAAAACTCAAGCGCAAAGTCTGTTGATGCAGTTATTAAGGTTATAAATGAATAATGAACTTGAGCAAATAGTAAAGAGCGCACTTAATGAAGATATTGGCAGCGGAGACTTATCAGCCAACCTTCTTAGAAATAAAACTATAAGTGCCGAAGTAATTTGTAGAGACAAAGCAATTATATGTGGATGTGAATATTTTAATTTATGTTTCTCATCTCTTGATTCTAATATAAGAATAGATTGGAAGGTAAAAGATGGCTCAAATGTTAGTCCTGGAGAAACCATTTGTACTATTTATGGCAATTCTCAAGCAATAATTACCGCTGAGAGAACAGCCCTTAATTTTTTGCAATTACTTAGTGCTGTTGCTACTAAAACCAGTTTTCTCATAAAGCAAATAAGTAATACAAATGCAAAATTATTAGATACTCGAAAGACAATACCAGGCCTCAGAAAAGCACAGAAATATGCTGTTAAATGTGGTGGTGGCCTAAATCATAGAATGGGACTATATGATTGTGTTATGTTGAAAGAAAATCATATCTTAGCATTTGGATCTCTTGAAAAGTGCTTAAAAAAAGCTACTTCACAATATCCTAACAAACCAATCATTATTGAAGTTGAAACACTTGAGCAGCTCCAAACTGCTCTTTCAGTAAATGGAATCATGAGAATACTTTGTGATAACTTTTCTATTACTGAACTAAGTCAGGCGGTTAAGCTTTCAAGGGGAGTCTATCCCTTAGAGGCCTCTGGGGGTATAAATGAGAATAATATCGTTGACTATGCTGAAACTGGTGTTGACTATATTTCAATTGGCTCAATAACAAAAGATATTAATTCAATTGATCTATCATTAAATTTTACATTTTAAGAAAAAGCCATAAAGGATGGGCTAAGTGTATCTTCATTCGAGTTGTATGTTAAAGGTTTATTATTTAGATCAATAACTTTACCACCTGCTCCCTCTAAAATATAAACACCAGCTGCAGTGTCCCACTCTGAACACCTTCCAAACTTTGGATAGTAATGATAAAGGCCTTCTGCAATTAAACAAAATTTAAGGGCACTTCCTAATTTAAAAGTCTCAAAATTTGTTCTAAGTTTAAGGTGATCTTTAAGACCCTTATTATTATTGGAGTATCTTCCAACTACAATATTTTCCCATCGCTTTGGTTTTTGTGTGACTAGTTCCTGACAAACATTATTAAATTTTTTAATAGATTTTTCACCTGTTAAGCGATAGTAAAGTACTTTATTAAATGGAGAGTAAATTAGGCCAAAACTGGGATAGTTCTTTTTAATTAGTGCAATGCTAATACAAAAATCAGGAGAACCATCAATAAAATCTCGAGTTCCATCTAAGGGGTCAATCAGCCAATATTCTTTCCATTTTTTCCTAACAGAGAAAGGAATTTCAGCTGACTCCTCAGAAAGTATTGGAATATTTGGTGTGAGTTTTTCCAGGGCTGAAGATATTATTTGATTTGAGGCGTTATCTGCTTCAGTTACAGGAGTGTTGTCAGATTTAATTTCAAAATTAGAAGGTTTTTTATGAATATCCATGATGGCTTCACCTGCATCATTAGCAATACTTATAAGGTGAGAAAGAAGTTTCGAATCCATTAATTAATTATATCATTTGTAAGGATTTTTTTTAATCAACTAACATCATGAGTAAAATATATGAAAATAAAAATTACTATAATAAAAAAATGAAAAAACAAGTTTTGGCTATGGGTGGTGGTGGCTTTACAATGAAGCCAGAAAATCTTAAACTGGATCATTATTTACTTTCAATGAGTGATAAAAAAAATCCTAAAGTTTGTTTTATTCCAACAGCAAGTGGTGATGATGAAAGCTATAGGAGGCGATTCTATTCTGCATATAAAAAACTAAATTGTGAGACGAGTCATCTATCTCTATTTTGGCCACCTGAAGGCGATTTGAGAGAGTTTGTCTTAGATAAGGATATTTTTTATGTTGGTGGAGGGAATACACGTAACCTGATGGTTCTTTGGAAAGAGTGGGGACTTGATAAATATCTATATGAGGCATGGAATAATGGGGCTATTATGGCAGGTCTCAGTGCTGGTTCAATTTGTTGGTTTGATAAAGGATTAACTGACTCAGTTACTGGAAAGTTATTGCCATTAAATTGTTTAGGTTTTTTACCGAATAGTAATTGCCCTCATTTCGATAGTGAGTTGCAAAGAAGGCCAGAATATCATAAGGCTATTTTGAATGGTTCAATGATGGAGGGTATTGCATGTGATGATGGTGTTGCTGCTCACTTTGTTGATCAAGAACTTAAATGTTGTGTTTCATCTTTACCGAACGCTAAAGCATATTACGTTAGTGAAAGTAATGGTTCCATTGATGAGTCAATAATAGAACCAAAATATCTATAATGAATTGTATTGAGTTAAAAAAACCTAGCTAAGGCTAGGTTTTTTAATATTTGGTGGGCCTACTTGGACTTGAACCAAGGACCAATCGATTATGAGTCGACTGCTCTAACCAGCTGAGCTATAGGCCCTAGTAGGATTATTCCAAAAAGCTTTGTAACTTATGAGCACGAGATGGATGACGTAACTTTCGTAAAGCTTTAGCTTCAATTTGACGAATTCTTTCTCGAGTAACATCAAATTGTCGTCCAACTTCTTCCAATGTATGATCAGTACTCATGTCAATTCCAAAACGCATTTTTAAAACTTTTGCCTCTCTAGGGGATAAGTTTGCTAAAAGATCACCAGTAGTTTCTTTAAGACTTTCACGAGTTGTTACTTCAACTGGAGAAGAGAGTTTTTCATCTTCAATAAAGTCACCAATTGTAGAATCTTCATCATCACCTACAGGATTCTCCATAGAAAGTGGTTCTTTAGCAATTTTAAGAATTTTATTAATTTTATATTCTGGTAATTCCATTTCAACAGAAAGCTCTTCCGGAGTTGCCTCCCTTCCAAATCTTTGAAGAAGTTGACGTCTAACTCGGTTCAACTTATTAATAGTTTCAATCATATGAACTGGAATTCGAATTGTGCGAGCTTGATCAGCAATTGATCTAGTAATTGCTTGACGTATCCACCAAGTTGCGTATGTAGAAAATTTATAACCTCTTCGGTATTCAAATTTATCCACTGCTTTCATTAAACCAACATTACCTTCTTGAATTAAGTCAAGAAATTGCAAGCCTCTATTTGCATATTTTTTTGCGATTGAAATAACTAATCTTAAATTAGCTTCAATCATTTGACTTTTAGCAGTTTTAGCTTTTCTATCTCCCTTACGTAGCTTTTTATTAATTTCTTTGAGTTCAGAAATAGATATTTGCATTTCCTCTTGATTCTCTAGGAGAGATTTTTGAGAGTAATAGATTATATCTTTATAATCCTCAATTGATTTTTTCGTGGCTTTATCTAATTCAACAGAATTAAGCCATTTGAAGTTAGTTTCGTTACCAAGAAATGATTCATAAAAAAGGTCTTGAGACATTCCTGCATCTAAGCAAGCTTTTCTTATCAAGTTTTCCTCTTTTTTGATTTTTTTTACTCTACTTTGAACAAGCTCCATCATAGTGCTTACAAGTTTTGGCGCAAGTCTAAGTTCTGAAATATTTTTAGAAAATTTCTGCCTAGCTTTTATTGTTTTGTCGTCAAGGTAGCCATTTTTTTTACAAGAATTAACATAAGTAGTAAAAGATTTTTTGATTTTATCAAAACGTTCGTATACTTCGCCTTCATCTGGGCCAGTATATTCTAATTCATCAAATTCATCTTCTTCTAATTCATCTTCTAATTCATCTGTAATCTCTTCTGGATCCATTGCATCTAGAATAGCTTGTTTTTCATCAATTAAAGCCTGTTTTTCAACAATAAGAGCTTGTTTTTCCTCAAATTCTTCAGCATCTCCTTGATAGCCTATGACAACATCAGTCATTTTACATTTGCCTTCTTCAAGTCTTGTATAGGCTTTAAAGAAGTAGTCAGAAATTTCAGGATAAAGTGAAATTGCTTGCATGATTTGGTATACACCCGCTTCAATTTCTTTAGCAATACGGACTTCATCTTTTTGTTCTAAGAGTTCAACCACGCCCATTTCACGCATATACATTCGCACAGGATCAGTAGTTCTTCCAAATTCAGAATCAAGAGCAGCTAGAGCAGCAACAGCAACTTCAGCTGAATTTGCTTCTGCTTTTCCACCTTCTTGCATTACTAAAGTATCAGCATCGGGAGCTTCATCAGCAACTACTATATCAAGCTCTTCTAGAATAGTAACAATTGGTTCGACTTGTTCAGGTGTTAATAAATCTTCTGGTAAGAGATCATTAATCTCTGAATAAGTTAAGTAACCCTGTTCCTTTCCAATAGTAATAAGACTGTTTAAGGCTACCTTGTGAGCTTCAGTTGTAGTTTTCATAAATTTTGTTTTTTAAAAAACAGAGGTGGGAATTATACCTAATTCACGTGTAAATTTTTATCAATAATCGTGCGTTAAATATGCACAGAAATAGATTTATTCAGCAAATATTGTACTTATAGATTGTTCGTCACTTATTCTTCTGATGACGTTAGCAAGAGTTTCAGCAATTGAGAGTTGTCTAATTTTAAAGCACTCAGAAGCTTTCTCATTAAGAGGAATAGTATTGGTAGTTACCAACTCATCCAGTTGAGAATTAGCAATATTATCAACAGCTGCTCCTGAGAGGACTGCATGAGTAGCATATGCTACTACTTTGATTGCACCTTTCTCTTTTAATATTTCTGCAGCCTGACAAAGAGTACCAGCAGTATCAACCATATCATCTATCATAATACAAGTTCGTCCCGAAACATCTCCAATAACATTCATGATCTTAACTAGATTAGGTGCAGGACGTCTTTTATCAATAATCGCTAAATCTGCATCATTTAGTCTTTTTGCTGCTGCTCGAGCCCTTGCTACTCCACCAATATCTGGGGAAACTACAACAATATCTTTATAATTATGTTCTAAGATATCATTTACTAAAACTGGTTGAGCGTAAATATTATCAATTGGAATATTAAAAAATCCTTGAATTTGATCTGCATGCAAATCCATTGTTAAAATTCTATCAACACCAGATGTTTCAATCATCTGAGCAACTAGTTTTGCAGAAATTGGCACTCTAGTTAATCGAGATCGACGGTCTTGTCTTGAATATCCTAGATATGGAACAACTGCGGTAATCCTTCCAGCTGAGGATCTTTTAAGAGCGTCAACCATTATTAATAATTCCATTAAAGTAGATGCTGGTGAGGGCCCACAAGTTGGTTGAATGACAAAAACATCACAGCCACGAACATTATCAAGTATTTCAACCTGTGATTCACCATCACTAAATTTTCCAACAAAGGCTTTACTTTGGGTAATTTCTAGATTATGAATTATTTCAGAAGAAAGATTAGGGTTGGCATTTCCACTAAAGATTTTTATTCTTTCTAAGGACATCTATTTTGGTCTCATTGATGTATGTGCTAATTATACAAAGAAATTATCTATTTAAATATAATAGTTCGAGATAATTAGAAATTAAATGATCGAACTAAATAAGATTATCAATAAAAGGCTTTATATCTTCAGGTTCAACAGTTGAACTAAAGCGTTGAGATGGCTCACCATTCTTATTAATTAAAAATTTAGTAAAATTCCATTTGACGCTATCATTAAGCTTGCCTTTCAGTTCTTTTTTTAAATACTTATACAAAGGATGAGCGCCATTTCCATTGACTTCAATTTTTTCTGATAAAGGGAATGTGACCTTATAGTTGCTGTCACAAAAATCTTGTATTTCTTCTGAAGTACCTGGCTCCTGTTTGCCAAATTGATTACAAGGAAAGCCTATTATAATAAGTCCTCTATCCTTATATTCTTTATAAAGCTTTTCAAGACCAGTGTAGTGGTAAGTTAGGCCACAATTACTTGCAGTGTTGACAATTAAGATGACTTTACCTTTAAATTCATTTAAAGATACTTCTTCACCATTAATTTGCTTATAGCTAAACTGATAAAAATCTTCATTCATTATATGTCTCCGATAACATTTAAATAAATCTTTATAAAATTAAAATTTGGCTGGGATGGCAGGATTCGAACCTGCGAATGACGGGATCAAAACCCGTTGCCTTACCACTTGGCGACATCCCAATTTTATAATGGTGATTTATTAATCGCTTGAGCGACAAAACCAGTCCATTTTGACGGTAACTCTTGCTTAGCTTTTAACGCATCTTTTTCTTTTTCAAAAGCTACGAAGACACAACATCCAGTACCTGTCATTCTTGCTAAACCAAGATGATTGGCAGTTCTGTCTAGATAGAGTAAAGCAAACTCTATCTCTCCCTCTATGTCTATCGCAGCATCTAAACAGTCGTTATGAAGGTTAGAGACATCTGAAAAGTCTGTCATTTTCCTTTGTACAGGAGACATTGTCAATGCTTTGTGGGTGAAAACTTCTTGAGTTGAGATTTGTTTATTAATTGATACCACTAAATAAAAGTATTTGGGTAGGGTAATTGGCATCAACAGTTCACCAGTGCCCTCTGCCCAAGAAGTCTTTCCACTTAAAAAAACTGGCACATCTGAGCCTAAAGTTTTTCCTATTTCAGTGAGCTTTTCTTTTGAATAATTAAGTTTCCATAATTTATTTAGAGCAATTAAAGTTGTTGCAGCATTGGAGCTTCCTCCACCAAGACCTCCACCAATTGGAATTTTTTTTATTAAACTTATATCGACCCCTTTTTTTGTTCCACTTAGCTCTTTTAATAGATAGGCGCTCTTAAGGACTAGATCTTTATTTGAAGGGATAGCTTTATTACTATAATTACGATTAACTAATCCATCTTCTCTAGATTTAAATTCCATTTCATCACCATAATTTAAAAGCTGAAAAATAGTTTGAAGATTATGATAACCATCATTTCTTTTAGAAACGACATGTAAAAAAAGATTAATTTTAGCTAGGGATAAATAAGTCACTTTATAATTTAATAAAGTGTTCTCTGTAATGTTTTAGCTCGTCAATAGAGTCGTAGATATCAGAAAGAGCAAGGTGTTGAGACTTTTTATACGTTGTAGAAATAATATCTGGATTCCAACGCACTGCTAGTTCTTTAAGTGTTGAGACATCAATATGACGGTAATGGAAAAATTTTTCAAGGTCAGGCATATAATTAGCTAAAAACCTTCTGTCTTGGCAAATTGAGTTTCCACACATTGGTGAGACACCATAGTCAACATATTTATTGAGAAAATCAATGGTTTGTTGTTCTGCCTCAGAAGTAGAAATTTTACTTTCTTGAACTCTTTGAACTAATCCAGAATGATTATGTTGATTGGTATTCCATTCATCCATGCCATCGAGATAATTATTATCTTGATGTATTGCAAGAGAGGGTCCTTCATCTATAACATTAAGATCTGCATCAGTTACAACTGTAGCAATCTCAATGATTACATCATTTTCTGGGCTTAACCCTGTCATCTCAAGGTCAATCCAGATAAGGTTTGTTTTTTTATTCATAGTTTATAACTATTGCTAATTTTAATATACTCTTTAAGTTTTTGGCTTGCACTTCCATCAGCTAATATCTCTTTTGCTTTATCAATTCCATTTTGAAGGGATGAGGTTAATCCACTGACATAAATTGCAGCTCCTGCATTAAAAGCAACAATATTCATTGCAGTTTTATTTGTTCCAGAAAACGCTTCATAAATAAGTTTAAGTGATTCATCAGAATTATCAGCACTAATTTCATTAAGATCACCTAATCTTAGGCCAAACTGTTCAGGATGTAAAGAATATGTAGAGATCTGTCCATCTTTTAATTCAGCAACAAAAGTTTCATCAGCAATTGAAAATTCATCAAGACCATCTGCTGAATGAACTACCATTACATGCCGAGATCCAAGTCCTTTGAGCGTATAGGCGATAGGTTCAATTAATTTCTTTTCATAAACTCCCATTACCTGATTGGGGGCTTTAGCAGGGTTAGTTAGTGGCCCTAAGACATTAAATATTGTTCTGATTGCTAGTTCTTTTCTTGGTCCAATAGCATGCTTCATGGCACTATGGTGAGCTGGAGCAAACATAAAGCCAACACCAATATCTTCTATACATTTACTAATAAATTCTGGATTTAAATCAAGATTAATTCCTGCTGACTCTAAAACATCTGCACTTCCAGATTTTGAAGAGATCGAGCGGTTACCATGTTTGGCAACCTTAGCTCCAGCAGCTGCAACAACAAAAGCAGAGGCTGTTGAAATATTAAAAAGTCCTAGGCCATCTCCTCCAGTTCCACAAGTATCAACAAGATACTTATCACTCTTGATTTGTACAGATTTTGCTAGTGAACGCATAACTTTAGCACTTGCTGTAATCTCTTCAATGGTCTCCCCTTTCATGGAAAGCCCAACTAGGAAGGCACCAATCTGTGCATCTGTTGTTTGACCAGTCATAATGCTATTCATGACATCATGCATATCATGTTCATTTAAATTTTCTCTAGCAACTACTGCTTTGATGGCTTGATTTATATCCATAGTTATTATTGACTCATTAATTGTTCAATATCTTCTAGCTCTTTAATGGCTGCTTTAGAGAGAATATAGTGTCCATCTTCAGTAACTAAAACATCATCTTCGATCCTAATACCGATATTCCAGTATTTTGGATCAACTTTATCACTTTTACGAATATATATACCTGGCTCAACAGTAGTTACCATCCCTACTTTAAATTTTCGAATAGTGTTATCAATTTCTTTGGTACCAACATCATGAACATCCAAACCAAGCCAATGGCCGGTTCCATGCATATAAAAATCTCTTAAGCTAGAAGCATCATCCATTATTCCTAGTTTAATAAGTCCTTGTGTAATAACATCACATGCAACTTCATGAGGTTTATTAACTGCTTCACCAGGAACAATAGAGGCAATTGCAGATTTTTGAGCTTTTAAAACAATTTCATATATTTCTTTTTGCGGCTCACTAAATTTTCCATTAATTGGAAATGTTCTTGTAATATCTGATGCATAACCTAATATTTCACAGCCTGCATCAATCAGAAGAAGCTCCCCATCATTTAGTAATTTATTATTTTCATTGTAATGGAGGATGCATGCATTTTCTCCACCAGCTACAATTGGTGGATATGAGTGTTCTGAGTCTTCTTTTCGAAATAATGTATCAAATTCAGCAGTAATATGGTATTCATAAAGCCCTGGCCTTGTCCTTATCATTGCTTGCATATGAGCCTTTGAAGCCAAGTCAGCAGCAGTTTGCATATGTTGAATTTCAGTAGAGTCTTTTATGAGTCGCATTTCAGATAAATATGGATCTAAGAGTTGAGTTCTATTTCTAAATTTTAATGCGATTGACTGATTCAGCTTATTTGTACTCGATACGTCTTTCCAGCCAATATTCCCTGGAGCATCAAAATATAAGGATGATTCTGAAGTAAGGAGTGATTCAATTTTATCTAAAAAAGTATCAATATCATAAGCATTATTAGCCAATAAGGTTTTAGGGGCCATTTCAACTCCAAGTCTAAGCCCATTCCAAATTTCTTTAGTTATGTCTTTCGGTTTTAAGAATATAGTGTAATTATTTTTGGAAAAAACAGCTATGGCATCAGGCTCTATAAAGCCTGTTAAATACCAAAAGCTACTATCTGGTCGAAAAGGATAATTAACATCACTGTTTCTTTTTTGCTCACTATTTGTGCTAACAATAACAACTGCATTGTCATCTAATTTGCTTAATAACTCTTTTCTTCTATTTTGATGTATCATTTTCTTAAGGCTTTTTGTCTTTGTTGGCTAATTACAAAAACGATACCATGAAAAAGATACGACTTTATCAAAATACTATCTTCAATGTCGGTGATAAGGTGGAACTTAATAAAGATAATGACCATCATCTTAGTAAGGTGCTTAGATTCCCAATTGGTAAGGATATTATTTTATTTAATGGTAATGGAGTTGATTACATTGCAAAAGTCCTTGATTCAAAAAAAATGACCCATCTTGAAATCATTTCAGAACAAAAAAACGATAATGAATCTAAGTTAGAATTAACTCTTGCACAAGGAATTGCTAAGGGTGAAAAGATGGATTTTTTAATTCAAAAAGCTATAGAACTTGGAGTCACTAATATTATTCCCATGCAGATGGAGCGATGTGTTGTTAGACTAAAGCCAGATAAGATTCAAAAAAAAATTAATCACTGGCAGAAGATAGCAAACCATGCTTGTGAGCAATCAGGTCGTTCAGTAGTAGTTAACATTACACTACCAAAAACACTTAAAGAGCTATTAGATATACCTAATCAAAATGGCTTTGTCCTCGATCATAAAGCTACTGCAAGTCTTACTCAAATGAAAAAAGAATCAAAAGCAACAATTCTTATTGGACCAGAGGGTGGCTTGACTGACTTAGAAATTATTGATTCTACTAATGCTGGTTATAAACAACTTTTACTTGGTAAAAGAGTATTGAGGACGGAAACAGCATCGCTTGTAGCAATAGCTAATATGCAACTTTTATGGGGTAGTTAAAATTAAAAGCAATCAATTTATTATTAAATTACTGCTTTTATTCAATTTCACCTAGTTCATTGCTCAGCTCACGTGCTCTATCATAAGCAGCCCGGGTTGCACTAGCGACAATACCTTCAAAGTTTTGATCTTGAAAGCTTTCAATAGCTGCCTGGGTAGTACCATTAGGTGATGTAACTTCAGCACGAAGAGTTTTTGCATCCTTACCACTTTTACTTGCCATTAAACTAGCGCCATAGCTAGTTTGTATGCTAAGGGAATTCGCAGTTTTTTCATCTAAACCAAGTGCCATAGCTGCTTGAGACATAGATTGAATAAGTAGGAAAAAATATGCAGGACCACTCCCTGAAATAGCAGTTATTGCATCTATTAATTTTTCATCGTTGACCCAAAAACACTCACCCACGGATGAGAGAATCGATGTCACTAATATTTTTTGTTCGTTATTTACAAGCTCATTAGCAAAAAGCCCTGTAACACCGTGTTGAAAAAGTGCTGGAGTATTTGGCATAGTTCTAACAAGTGAAAAACTACCACCTAACCAGCGATTAATATCACTTCCCTTAATACCAGCAACTATTGATACAAAGAGATGATTAGACTTAACATTTTCTTTTAATTCAAGACAAACACTTGATAGCTTTTGAGGTTTTACAGCAAAAATGATAATATCACTGTTACTTAATAAGGCCATATTATTAGAAAAGGTTCTAACTTTCAACTCAGATTGACGTTCATTTAGAAGTTCTTCATTTGGATCACTTATATTAATACATTCTGCATCAAAACCATTATCTAAAAGGCCTTTAATAAGTGCATAAGCCATATTCCCTGCACCAATAAATCCAATGATTGATTTGTTTTCCATATAAAATATCTCTCAAGTTATGCTGATCTTAATTCTACCGAAATTGATATAAATAAAGAGCATTAATGAAAATATTTGATCCAAAATTAATAATGATTGATGTTGATGGGACGCTTGTAGATAGTGTTCCAGACCTTGCTTTTTGTGTTGATCAAATGATGATAGAGCTGGGTTTGCAGCTTTGTGGTGAAGAGAGGGTTAGGAATTGGGTTGGTAATGGTATTCCAAAGCTTATTGAACGTGCTTTGATTGATAAGCTTGATAAGGAATCTATTTCAAAAGTTTATGAAGTAGCTTATCCAATTTTTTTAAAGCTATATTCTGATAACTCTGCAATTAGATCACGTCTTTATGATGGTGTTAAGGAGGGCTTGGATTATCTAAAATCAAAAGGCTATTTATTGGGCTGTGTAACTAATAAGGCAGAACAATTTACAAATCCACTTTTAAAAAAGATGGGTATTTATAATGATTTTAGATTAATAATATCTGGTGATACATTGGATAAGAAAAAGCCTGATCCATTGCCACTTTTGCATGGTGCTAATTTTTTTAACATGCAACCAAATGAGTGCCTAATGTTGGGGGATTCAGTCAGCGATGTGAGAGCTGCTAGAGCTGCTGGTTTTGATATAATCTGCATGTCATACGGCTATAATCATGGAAATAATATTGAAGACGAGAACCCTGATTTAGTTATTGATTCGATGGACCAACTTAAAGAACATTTATAGTGAATATTGATAAAAATCATATTTGGCATCCATACGCTAAAATTCCAAATAAAGTTCCAACATATCATGTTGAGTCTGCAGATGGAGTCTATCTTAGCCTAAAAAATGGAAATCGTGTTATCGATGGAATGAGTTCATGGTGGTCAATGATTCATGGCTACAATAATTCTTTCATAAATAATGCAATGAAAAAACAAATAGATTCGGTCTCACATGTTATGTTTGGTGGTTTGACTCATCAGCCTGCAATTGAGCTTTGTGAAAAACTTATCAAAATAACACCACAAGGCCTCGATAAGGTTTTTTTTGCAGATTCTGGATCTGTATCAGTAGAAGTTTCTCTGAAAATGGCCTTACAGTATTGGCAAAATAATGGGCAAAAGAATAAAACACATTTTGTAACTCCTAGAGGTGGATACCATGGAGATACTTTTGGGGCAATGAGTGTTTGTGATCCAAATAAAGGCATGCATCATTTATTTAATAGTGTTCTAGCTAAAAATTATTTTGTGACTCAACCAAAAACTGGAAATACAGTTCAAGCCCTTGCTGATTTTGAAAAAAGATTGGAAACTAGTCATAGTAAGATAGCAGCAATGATTCTTGAGCCAATTGTGCAGGGTGCAGGAGGCATGAATATCTATGATCCAAAATATCTTAAAGGTGTTAGATCACTATGTGATAAATTCGATGTCCTTCTAATCGTTGATGAAATAGCAACAGGTTTTGGCCGAACTGGTGAGCTTTTTGGCTGCAATCATGCAAATATTTCGCCTGATATTCTTTGTATTGGTAAAGCACTTACAGGTGGCTATATGACTATGGCAGCTGCAATAACAAATTCAAAGATTTCGGACACTGTAGGTGTTCTAATGCATGGACCTACTTTTATGGCTAACCCATTATCTTGTTCTGCAGCGAATGCAAGTATTGAATTACTTTTAAAAAGTAATTGGCAAAAACGAATTGGAGATATTCAAAGCCAACTTATTAATGAATTGGAGCCACTGAAGGATGAAAAGTCAGTATATGATGTCCGAGTAATTGGCGCAATAGGAGTAGTTGAGTTAAAAGAGCCACTAGATATGCAGATATCCCAAGAGCAGCTTATAAAGTGCGGTGTTTGGCTGAGGCCTTATGGAAAGTTACTTTATACAATGCCTCCTTTTATAATAAATGATAAGGAATTATCTAAGATTACTTATGCAATGAAAGAGGTTGTTATTAATCAATAAAACTTATTTTATTCAATTGGATCAATGTCAATAAACCACCTTACTGAAGAACTGACTTTTATTTTCTCCAAGTGTTTATAAAAAGTTTTAATAATTTGGTGAAGCTTATTTCTGTTGCTGGATTGTAGATACAAATTGAAGTAATAGTAATCAGATTTTTTTTCTATTACTCCAGGAACTGGGCCCCAAATCTCAACTGAGTCAATATCAATACTATTAAGAAGAGCCACAACTTCATTTAAAAATTTTTCAGGCGCATCTTTATTTTTAGAGTTTGCACAAAGTAATGCTTGATGAGCATATGGTGGTAATTGTGCCTCCTCTCTTTCGAGTAATAATGTATTTGCATATTTTAGATATTCTGAACTTCTAATAAAGTTAAATATTGGATGATTAGGATACCGAGTTTGAATATTTACTTCACCCTTGTAATCTCCTCTTCCACATCTCCCAGATACTTGAACTAATAGTTGGGCTAAATGTTCAGTGGCCCTATAATCAAGCGACATCAAACCAATATCAACATCTAGAACTCCTACAAATGCTAAATTTGAAAAGTCATGACCTTTTGCTAGCATCTGAGTTCCAACAATAATACATGGCGCACCTGAGTTAATTTTTTCAAGATGCGCAGAAAAGGATTTTTTGCGTCTGGTCGTATCTCTATCAATTCTAATGACTGTAGCATCTGGAAAATATGATTCAAGATTTTCTTCAAGTCTTTCTGTTCCATAACCAAGAATTTTTAGGTTTTGATTTTTACAAGAAGGACATGATGATTCTGGAACTTTTTCAATTCCACAATGATGACATTTAAGGCGATTGACGTTACGATGGAAGACAAGTGTGGAGTCACAGCTGCTGCATTCAGAACGCCAACCACAGTCTGTGCAGAAAAATATGGGCGCATAACCACGACGATTTATAAATAACATTACTTGTTTATCTTCTTTAAGATAATGTTTTATCTTGGCAACAAGAGGGTTAGACAATGCCTCGACTGGCTGGCTTCTCATATCAATCAAATTCACATCAGGCATGATTGCGTTTCCTGGTCGATTGTTTAATACAAGTTTAGTCAGTTTTTTATCAGCAACATTTTTCAAGGTCTCCAGTGATGGTGTAGCTGTGCCCAAAATTAAAGGAATATTTGCAAGTTTTGCTCTTATAAAGCTGAGATCTCTTGCAGAGTAACGAAAGTTTGATTGTTGCTTAAATGAGCCATCATGTTCCTCATCAACAATAATCAATCCAAGATTTGGCAGGGAAGTAAAAATAGCAGAACGAGTTCCAAGAACTACTTTGGCTTCTCCACTTTTAGCCATCAAATAAGCATCTTGTTTTTGCGTTTCATTAAGTTGTGAGTGAACAGCCACAACCCTGCCATTAACTCTTTTTCCAAAGCGGTCAATCATTTGTGGAGTAAGTCCAATTTCAGGGACCAAAACAAGCACCTGTTTTCCTTCTTCAAGTAATTTTTCAGTTACACGAAGATAGACTTCAGTTTTGCCACTCCCTGTTACCCCATGAAGTAAAAAGCCATTAAAGCTATCTTTGTAATTAATAATTTCTGCAACTGCATCTTCTTGCTCAGACGTAAGAGACAAAATAGTTGGAGCAATACTATTTTTAATTTCAGATAGTTTTTTTATAACTGCTGGTTTTCCAAGTCTCAAGTTTTTTGGAATTGCATTACTTAAAACCTCACCGATTGGATGATGGTAGTAGTTTGAAGACCAAAATAAAAAATCCAGCACACTTTCTGATAACAAAGCCTCTGAATCAATTACCTCTTCAACAGAGCGTAATTTTTCAAATTTACTTTTATTTTTATGCGAAAGAACAATGCCAATAACTTTTTTTTGACCAAATGGAACTTTTACTCTTGCTCCAATAACGACTTTTTGATTACATAAATAATCAAAAGTGTTATGGAGTGGTACTGCAATAGCAACTTCTATGATCGACGTCAAAGCAAAATGTTTTAGGGATAAAATAAGTATTTTAGCAATATTAACTTGTCATGGTAGTTATTCAAAATATCATTAACGATTCAAATATAGATTTAGACAATCTTAGCCTTATTTGTCAGAAATTCATGAATGAATCTGATATTGGTGAAAGTGAGCTATTAATCCGTTTGGTGTCACCATTAGAAATTCAGGTTTTAAATAAAGAATACCGATCTAAAAACCAGGTAACCAATGTTCTTTCTTTTCAAAGTGACGTCCCTGAAGAAGTTGGTGAACAAATTTTGGGAGATGTAGTTATTTGTGTTGATGTTGTAAGAGAAGAGGCACTAGTTAGCGGTAAGGTATTTTTAGACCACCTAATACATATGGCGATTCATGGCATCCTTCATCTATTAGGACATGATCATTCAGATCTTACTTCTGCAGATAAAATGGAATTAATTGAGATTAATTTTCTGGATAAAATTGGAATTAAAAATCCTTACCAGTAGGTAAAGCATTATTTTTTGATTAACAATTGTGCTAGTTTCTTAATATTTTCTTCTTGCTGGTTATTTTTTCTATAGATAACACCTATATCCCTTTTTGATTTCGTTGATTTCAAATCAACTGTTATATTTGGATAGTCTTTAAGAATTCCAAAATCAACAGCCATTTTTGGCAAAAAACTTACTCCAATATCTGTATCTACCATGGCAACAAGTGTTGAAATACTTGTACAGGAGAAATTAGAAATATGCTGATTTTCTATTTTATTATTTTGCAAGATATGTGACCTTAGGCAGTGTCCCTGTTCAAGCATTAATAGAGATTTATTTTCAAGTTCTGTGGTTTCACGTTGTTTGTGTTTTATAAAGTGAATAGAGTCTGAAAATACTTGATAATTATCAATAAAATTAGGCAATTCATATGGAAAAGCAAATATTGCAAAGTCAATTTTCGCTTGCTCAAGTTGCTTTAGTAAATTATCACTTGTATCTTCTTTAAAGGAAATCTTTAACTTAGGATAGTGTTTATTTAAATTTGATAGAAAGTTAGGCAGAATAAAAGTTGAGATTGTAGGTATGACTCCAATTGAGACCTCTGATTCAAAAAAATCTAACTTAGCAGTACTCAACAAAATATTAATTTCTGTCATAACTGACATAGCCTGGGTTACAACTCTCTTTCCAACAGGAGTAAACATAATATTTTTATTATCTCTTTCTACAAGTAGTAAATTTAAATCCCTTTCTAATTTTGATATTCCCGCACTAAATGTTGAAGGGCTGACAAAACATTCACTAGCAGCTTTTCCAAAGTGATTAGTTTTGTTTAATGCAATGAGGTACTGTAGATTTTTTAGTGAGGGCGTCATTTTGATATTCGTTTTTTACGAATATTATATACAGTTTTATTCAATTTAATTTAATATAAATGAATGGTATCATGATGACTCGTTTAACCTATCGGAGGAAATTATGTCATTAAACGGAAGTAAGACTGAACAAAGTTTAAAGGATGCATTCGCTGGAGAATCTCAAGCGAATAGGAGATATTTATATTTTGCAAATCAATGCGATGTACTAGGTGAGCCAGATATGGCTGCTCTATTTAGATCAACTGCTGAAGGTGAGACAGGCCATGCTCATGGTCATATGGAGCATCTTATTGAGGGTGGTGTTGGTGATCCAG
>ENA-UOXV01000444-UOXV01000444.1-marine-metagenome-genome-assembly--contig:-NODE-444-length-58588-cov-13.503340_pt1 | contig 58588 bp, 58 predicted proteins | sample MGYA00238165_ERZ766961 | MGnify/ENA primary metagenome ERZ766961 (study PRJEB28924, sample SAMN03173240) | marine metagenome | biome: Marine; feature: Water; material: Subsurface seawater | place: North... | reverse complement strand
TTAGATACGGTTCCTTCAGATTTTTTTTCAGCTTTTCTGCCCTGACTTAAAAGACTGGCTTCATCTTCAGTAAGAACGCCTTTCACAACTAATGCATCGATCAGATCTTGAGTTGAGTCAGCATAAACTAAAGAAATTTGCGCCGCAAACATCGATGCAACCACTGCCGGAATTAATTTCTTTTTCAATGTATTTCTCCTAAATTTACTTATTACAGGAGAGATATTGAACTAGAATTGTGACAGTTTGATGACAGAAATTAATTTATTGGTTTGTGGAATTAAATTACAGATAAGGGCTTTCTTTGTCAAAGATAACTTCGCCTGTGGCAAGATCATAAACGGCACCGATCAAACCAACTCTTTTTTCTTTGACTTGTTTCTTAATAATTTGACTGTATCTTAGCAATCGTTGAATTTGATGCTGGACATTTAAGAAACAAACCTTTTCAACAAATTCACTATTATTGGAATTGCGTTTGTTCTTATCGTTGACCGATTTTTCTGCAGCAACAGCAGGGTTAATTAAATGAATTATTTCACCAATGTTCCCACCATGATAATCATCGCAGGCAGCTTTCACTGCGCCACAATTCGTATGGCCCATAACAATAATAATTTTCGAACCCAAATATTCGGTAGAAAATTCTAAGCTACCAATTGCTTTTCTGGATGCAATATTGCCTGCTAATCTAACACTGAAAATATCACCTAAATTCTGATCAAAAATTAATTCAACCGTTGTTCTTGAATCACTGCAACCTAACACTGATGCAAATGGATGTTGCTTATCTTTTAACTCATCACGTATTTGCAACATGTCATGTTGTCGTCGAACGTTATTTATAAAGCGCCCATTTCCTTCAATTAAAATATCAAGGGCTTGTTGTGGTGTGATCTGATCACGATCTAAATTAGGGTGCATGTGCATTTATTCTGGCCTCATATGTGGAAAGAAAATAACATCCCGAATACTTGCACTATTAGTTACTAACATTACCAGGCGATCTATACCGATACCACAGCCCCCTGTAGGAGGCATCCCATATTCTAATGCACGAATAAAGTCGGCATCATAATACATAGCTTCTTCATCGCCCGCCTCTTTTGCAGCAGCTTGCGTTTTGAATCGTTTTGCTTGGTCCTCGGCATCATTTAATTCAGAAAATCCATTGGCTATTTCTCTGCCTGCGATAAATAACTCAAATCGTTCAGTTATGTCTGGATTCTTTGATGATGCCCGAGCTAAGGGTGAAACTTCAACCGGGTAGTCAACAATAAATGTGGGTTGCCATAAATGTTCTTCAGCAACTAATTCAAAGAGAGTTAACTGCAATGCGCCAAGCCCAACATTTTCGCGTGCCTCACCTCCCAACTTTTTAATTGTTTGCTTCAGAAAGCTGGTATCTACTAATTCAGTTTCTTTATATTTATCAGAATATTTTAAAATTGCCTGAACTAAAGTTAATCGATCAAAACTTTTCGAAAAATCTATTTGCTTGCCTTGATAAGTTACAAGATTACTTCCTGTAATGTCTTCAGCAACTTTTTGGATACAATTTTCAGTAAAATCCATCAGCCATTGATAATCGGTATAGGCGGCATAAAACTCCATCATGGTAAATTCTGGGTTATGTCTTACACTTAGGCCCTCATTACGAAAATTTCGATTGATTTCAAAAACACGATCAAATCCTCCCACAACGAGACGCTTTAAATAAAGCTCAGGTGCAATTCGTAAATACATATCCATATCAAGTGCATTATGATGCGTCATAAAAGGTTTGGCACTGGCACCACCCGGTATTGGGTGCAACATAGGGGTCTCAACCTCAAGAAAATTATGGCTAATCATAAAATCACGGATACCTGAGATAATCTTACTTCGTTTCATAAAAGTATCGCGTGTCTCTTCGTTGACAATTAAGTCAACGTAGCGCTGGCGGTATTTAATTTCTTGATCGGATAAACCGTGAAACTTTTCTGGTAATGGTCGCAGCGATTTCGTTAAAAGAATAATTTCACTAACTTCAATTGTTAACTCACCCGTATTGGTTTTGAACAACTTGCCTGTTGCCCCCAAAATATCGCCCAAGTCCCATTTTTTAAACTGTGAATAAAGTTCAGGATTTTTCTCAGAGTTGATGAGGTCTCTCGTTACATACAGCTGAATGCGTCCAGTCGTGTCTTGAATGGTAGCAAAACTGGCCTTGCCCATCACACGTTTCAACATCATACGACCAGCAACAATAACAGAGATAGATTTCTCTTCCATTGTCGCTTTATCAAATTCAGCAAAGTTAGCTTGTAGATTTTTTGCAAAATCTGTGGGCGTAAATTGGTTTGGAAAGGCGTCGCCAAGGTCGCGTAATTCTTTTAACTTCGCGCGTCGCTCCGCAATAATAGTATTTTCATCTTGAATAATCGGCTCTTGCTTATCTGTCAATTCAAACCCCTTTTTTTAAACTCTCTAAAATAAATTGATCCAGGTCTCCATCTAAGACCCCTTGCGTATTTCCAACTTCAACATTTGTTCTCAAATCCTTAATTCGTGATTGATCCAAAACATAACTTCGAATCTGATGGCCCCAGCCAATATCAGTCTTTGCATCTTCCATGGCCTGTTTTTCTTCATTACGTTTATTCAGCTCCATGGCATAAAGTTGTGCTTTCAACATATTCATTGCTTCCGCCTTATTGCGATGTTGCGAACGATCATTTTGGCACTGCACCACTGTATTTGTTGGTAAATGTGTAATTCTAACAGCAGAATCTGTTTTATTGATATGCTGTCCACCCGCCCCTGAAGCACGATACGTATCAATTCTTAAGTCCGCTGGATTCACCTCAATTTCGATTGTGTCATCCACTTCAGGATATACATTGACGCCTGCGAATGAGGTATGTCTTCGGCTACCTGAATCAAAAGGTGACTTTCTTACTAACCGATGAATGCCGGTCTCCGTACGAAAATAACCGTAAGCATAGTCGCCAGAAATCTTTAAGGTTGCACCTTTGATGCCAGCTACTTCACCCTCCGAGAATTCGAGTATTTCTACTTTGAAATTTTTTCGTTCCGCGTAACGCACATACATGCGAAATAACATGTTTGCCCAATCTTGTGCCTCTGTGCCGCCACTGCCTGATTGGAAATCGATAAAACAATTATTCGGATCCATGGGGTTGGAAAACATACGCTTAAATTCAATGTCATTGACCAACTCATCCAAATGCGCAATTTCTTTTTTTAATGTTTTAAGCGTCTCAACATCATTCTCCGCCACTGCCATTTCAAAAAGCTCATCGTTATCCTGCAGCTGAGAAATTAGTAAATCAGATTGTTCAACAATGGTCTCTAATATTTTCTTTTCTTTACCAATTTTTTGACTTAATGCGTGATCAGACCAAGTTTTTGGATCCTCTTGTTGTTGCGAGAGCTTTACAATCTGTTCTTTTTTTTGTTCAAGGTCAAAGATACCCCCTGAGACTATCAAATTTTGTATTAATCTCATGTAGTTGTTGTCGAAGGGATAATATTTCCTCTTGTTCCATATGCATCACATCTCTCAAAAAGTTGTTATTATACCCTCAAATAGTTAACGTAATATTTGTCATGAAAGTGTCATAATTAATCGATACAGTTATGCTGTAATTAAATTTAATCAGGAGTAAATGCATGAAAGAGTTATCCCTTGGTCAATTAAAAGAGAGTTTAATCGTAGCATCATCACTAATCCTATCGGCGCCACTTTCAGCGGCAGTTGATATCGTTGAGATTGATGGTTCAAGCACGGTCTATCCTATCGCCGAAGCCGTTGCAGAAGAATTTCAAATTGAAACAGGCATTAAAGTAACGGTGGGGGTATCGGGTACCGGTGGTGGTTTCAAAAAACTTTGCCGAGGCGATACCGTAATTTCAAATGCGTCAAGACCCATTAAATCAAAAGAAATTGCAAAGTGTAAGGAAGCGGGTATTGATTTCATCGAAATTCCAGTCGCTTTTGATGCACTCACCGTGGTAGTGAATAAAAGTAATGACTGGGCAAACGAATTGACCATTGAAGAATTAAAAATGATGTGGGAACCAGCTGCACAAGGTAAAATTACCAATTGGAATCAAGTCCGTCCCAGCTTTCCAGATATGCCTTTAAAATTATATGGTCCAGGCGCTGATTCAGGTACCTTTGATTATTTTACTGAAGCGGTAAATGGAAAATCCAAAGCCATTCGGGGAGACTTTACTGCTTCTGAGGATGACAATATTATTGTTAAAGGTGTCGCGGGCGACAAGGGTGGTATCGGTTATTTTGGTTTAGCCTACTTTGCAGAAAATTCGAAAAAATTAAAAGCAGTCAAAATTAAAAATGCTGCTGGTAAATTTATCATGCCCTCGTTGGAGGCAGCACAAAACGGTTCTTATAACCCGCTTTCAAGACCGCTCTTCATTTATCTTAATGCAAAGAAAGCAGCTTTAGATGTCAACGTAAAAAAATTCATCGAGTTTTTCTTAAATAATGCTAAGGAATTATCCTCTGAAGTTGGCTACGTGCCATTCACTGATAAAGAGTATACGGCGATTATGAATCACTATAAAAAGCTCAAAACTGGAACTGCATTTGCAAAACCAGCTATTGGTTTAAGTGTTGAAGAAATATTAAAATTATCGGCCTCCAATTAATTAATATTGAAATAAAAAAAGGCAGCAATTTGTTGCCTTTTTTTTATCTAAATTTTCATTAAGTTTGTTATCATAAGACTTCTTCAAAGATGAGCGTACATGCAATGCAAGACCTGGTCATTAGCCCTGGGTTGGCTAAAAATTTCAGAAGAAATTTTGTTGAACGTATTATAGAAATCGGCTTGCTTTTATCTGCAGTTGTTGCAGTTTTTATTACCTCAGCAATCGTCTATATCTTAGTGGTGGAAGCGATTCCGTTTTTTCAACATGTGAGTCTTTATGATTTTTTAACAGACACCGTATGGACACCAAATTACTCCATTAAACATTATGGCATCATGGCGCTAGTATCAGGCACGCTTACTACCACCATCATTGCACTAATCGTTGCTGTCCCGCTTGGCACAATCACCGCCATTTATTTATCTGAATTTGCGAGCCATAAAACACGTGAGACAATTAAACCGATTCTTGAATTGTTAGTGGGAGTGCCTACGGTGGTATTTGGCTATTTTGCACTCATGCTTGTAACCCCTTTAATACAAAAAATTTATCCAGATCTAACTACCTTTAATATGCTGGGCCCAGGAATTGTAATGGGTATTATGATCGTACCGTATATCGCCTCAGTATCGGAAGACGCAATGCGTGCTGTACCAATGGCAATGCGCGAAGGTGCCTATGCCATGGGAGCAACACGTTTTCAAACGGCAATTAGAGTCATTGCTCCAGCGGCTACCTCCGGTATTGTCGCTTCCTACATTCTCGCGGTAAGTCGTGCTGTTGGCGAGACAATGATTGTTGCAATCGCTGCTGGCCAACAACCTAATTTTACTTTTAATCCCGTGGAATCAGCAGCCACAATAACGGCTTATATCGTGTCAGTTGCTCTGGGTGATCTCGAGCACGGCACCGTTGGTTATCAAAGTATTTTTGCTGCGGGTTTAACACTCTTGATCATGACTTTATTTTTAAATATTTTGGGTCATTGGACGCGAAAGAAATTTTCGGAGCGCTATTAATAAATGGCACAACAAGGCAAAGCTAAAAGTTTAAAAGATCTTAATGAAATAAGATCACTAATTAAAAAACATAAAAAGAATGATTTTCTTTTTGCCGCAACGGGTATGTTTGTCATTGCCTCATTGACGATTACATTAATCATTTTATTTTTAGATCTGATCATTGATGGCTATCCAAAATTTAATCTAGATTTTTTTTCCAATTATCCATCTCGTCGTGCAGCAAGAGCTGGGATTTTATCTGCCTGGATTGGGTCCTCTTTGGTGCTTTTAGTAACCTTCTTTGTTGCGGTACCCCTGGGCATAGCAGCGGGTGTCTATCTAGAAGAGTATGCTAAAAAAAATTGGTTTGCTGACCTTATTGAAATTAATGTTTCTAATTTAGCAGGTGTCCCATCAATCATTTATGGTCTTCTTGCTCTAGGTCTTTTTGTCTACACATTTGATTTAGGGCAAAGTATATTAACGGCGGGATTAACATTGGCATTATTAATGTTACCCATCGTCATTGTCTCTACACGAGAAGCTATACGTGCTATTCCCATTCATATTCGTGAGGCTGCATTTGCAGTTGGGGCAACCAAATGGCATGTTGTCCTTCATCATGTCATTCCCTACGCATACGGTGGAATTTTAACTGGTGTTATTATCGGTATGGCGCGTGCAATTGGAGAAACAGCGCCAATAATTACGATTGGAGCATTAACATTTATCGCCTTCTTACCGCCCTCACCTATCATGCCAGAGGTACCATTCATAAATTTTGAATGGTTAGACTCTGGCTTTACAGTGTTGCCTATTCAAATGTTTAATTGGATCTCAAGACCCCAACATGCATTTCATATTAATGCTGCAGCAACGGGTGCTGTCATAATTATACTAACAGCGATAATGAACGGGGCTGCAATAAAATTAAGGTATAACGTTAGGAAAAAAATTAAATGGTAGCCTCAAAGAAAAAAAGATTTAATGACACCATCAAAGCTGAATCGAAAGATTTAGATTTTTATTATGCAGATGGTACTCAAGCTTTAAAAAAAGTAAATTTAGCTGTTTATGAGAATAAGATTACTGCCTTGATCGGCCCCTCTGGTTGTGGAAAATCTACTTTTTTAAGATCATTTAATCGTATGCACGATCTTTATCCTGGCAACCGCTATGATGGCCAAATTATTCTTTATCCTGACAACACGAATATTTTAGCGAAGAAAGTTGATCCCATTGAGGTGCGAATGCGAATTAGTATGGTGTTTCAAAAACCTAATCCTTTTCCAAAATCTATTTATGAAAATGTTGCGTACGGTCTTCGAGTGCGAGGTGAGAGAAATAAACATACCCTTGATGACAAGGTTGAGGAGGCACTTAAAGGGGCATCGCTTTGGGAAGAAGTAAAAGATCGCTTATATGATCTAGCTTTCAATTTAAGTGGGGGCCAACAACAACGACTTTGTATTGCCCGTGCTTTAGCTACAGAGCCAGAAATCATGCTTTTTGATGAACCTACGTCAGCATTAGATCCGATTGCAACTGTCAACATTGAAGAATTAATGTCTGAACTTAAAGAAAAATTATCAATTCTAATTGTTACACATAACATGCAACAAGCTGCGCGCATTTCAGATTACACAGCTTATATGTACTTAGGCGAATTAGTAGAGCATGATCTTACCGATCAAATATTTACTAACCCATCAAAAAAAGAGACAGAAGATTATATTACAGGTAAATTTGGGTAAATTAGTTTATTGCTTTTGCTAAATAGTTAGCCGCTTTAACAACCAATAGCTTTTCTGGACCTTCAGTCATAATGCGCAACAAGGGTTGAGTGCCTGATGGCCTTATTAATACTCTGCCCTTGCCTTCCATAATCATTTCAGCTTCCTTAACGAGGTCTTTTATAATTTGGCTATCTAAATCGAGTTTTTCTTTGATAGGGATATTAATTAATTGTTGTGGGTATAAAGAAAAGTTAGCAAGTGCTTCACTCAATGACATTTTGTTGACTTCAAGCGCACTTAAAAGTTGTAGAGCAGAAATAATACCGTCACCCGTAGAATGATAATTTAAAAGCACAATATGGCCTGAATTTTCGCCTCCTATCATCCATTCTTTTTCTCTTAAGGCCTCAGCTACATAACGGTCACCAACTTTCGCTCGGTAAAAAGAAATATTCATTTCAGCACACTTTTCTTCTAAGGCAAGGTTCGTCATGAGTGTGCCAACTAAACCCCCTTTAAGTTTTTGTTGTTGTTGGAAATAATTCAGTATGATGAATAAAATTTGATCGCCATCAATAATCGATCCATCATTATTCACAACCAAAATTCTGTCGCCATCGCCATCAAAAGCTATACCTAAATTTGCCTGATTTTTCTTTACAGCTTGCACTAACGATTCTGGGTGATCAGAGCCTGCAGCTTCATTAATATTTAATCCATCGGGTGAATTATTAATGGTAATAATTTTTGCCCCAAGGCTACGAAAAATTTTTGGGGCCACATGATAAGTCGCCCCATTTGCACAATCAATAACGATTTTGTAATGTTTAAAATCAAGTTCATTGGAGACGGTATTGAGGCAAAATCGAATATATCGATCATAGGCATCGTCAAGTCGGCGTGCTTTACCTAATTTTGCAGTAGTTACAAGCACGAGCGCTTCATCTAATAATTGTTCAATTTCAATTTCTGTTTCTTCAGATAATTTTGTTCCATTTTTAGTGAAAATTTTAATACCATTATCACCAAATGGATTGTGTGAGGCTGTAATCGAAACCCCAATATCTGCATCAAGTTTTTGCGTTAAATAGGCAATGCCTGGAGTAGGAATTGGCCCAGTTAAATAAGTATCGACACCCGCTGCAGAAAAACCAGCCTCCAATGCAGATTCAAACATGTAGCCTGAAATACGCGTATCTTTACCAATTACTACTGAAGGATTATTTTTGGATTTATGGTGCTTTGTTAGAACCAATCCTGTTGCGTAGGCTAATTTCACAAAAAAGTCAGGGGTGATTGGATGCTCCCCAGTCTTTCCACGAATACCATCAGTACCAAAAAAACGTTTTTTCATATATCTAATTTAAAAATTGAATGGCTTTTTTTGTCTCATCAACATCATGCACACGAATTATATTTGCACCATTTTTTACAGCTACTGCAGCAAGAATAGCACTTGCCTGAATGATATCATCCTCATTAGGGCCGAAGATATTTTTTATCATTGATTTTCGTGACACTCCGATAAGTAAATTTTGTTTTAGTTGCGATATTTTTCTTATATTCTGAAATAAAATTAGATTATCCTCATGCGTCTTACCAAACCCAAAACCAGGATCAATGACAATTCTTTCAGGGGAAATATTATTTTTTAATAAGATATTTATGCGCTTTTTTAAAAATGAAATAACCTCGTCAACAACATCGTCGTATCGTGGTTTAGCTTGCATAGTCTTGGGTGATCCCTGCATGTGCATTAAACAAATATCACATTGAGACTTTAAAAAAATATTTAGGGCTCCTTTATTTTGCAGCGCACGCACATCATTTATCATATTAATCCCGAGTTCTATCCCAAGTTTCATGACCTCAGGTTTGCTGGTATCTAAAGATAAATACAGCTCTTTATTTTTTCTAAGCTCTTTTATCACCGGTGCAACACGTTTTATCTCATCTTCTATAGATACTGATGTTGCTCCAGGACGTGTTGACTCACCGCCAATATCGATAATATGTGCGCCTGCGTTAAGCATTTTATAAGCTGACTTGACAGCATCCTTCGGATTTAAATTAATACCTCCGTCAGAAAAAGAATCGGGGGTGACATTTAAGATACCCATGATTAATGGGCTTTTATTTTTTGATATTAGATGTTTGAGTGTCAACATAAAAAAGGGGCTATAAAGCCCCTCTTGCCAGACTAATTCTTGGCTGTAGGTTGTGGGCTAACGTTGCCACTTGTACCTTGCGAGCCTCCACCCTTGGTCGGTTTACTATCATAACCCTTAGAGGGTTTTGGCGGACGTACTTTCTTGCCAGCCATAATGTCATTAATTTGATCACTATCAATAGTCTCAAAATCAAGAAGTGCTTTCGCCATGGCTTCAATTTTCTTTTTATTTTTTTCAATTAACTTACGTGCTACAGCATACTGTTCATCTAAAATACGTTTTATTTCAGCATCGACTTTTTGTTGTGTCGCTTCTGAAATTGATTTTGATGACATCGACATAAATGTATCGTTTTCAGAATCTGCATATACCATCGTGCCTAATTTATCAGACATGCCATATTTCGTTACCATATCTCGGGCAAGTTTTGTTGCTCTTTCAAAATCATTAGCTGCGCCAGTCGACATTTGTTTCATAAACACTTCTTCAGCAATACGGCCCCCAAATAAAATCGCAATTTCTTCCAGCATTTTGTCTTTAAAATTACTAAATCGATCAAATTCAGGCAACTGCCATGTCAAGCCGAGTGCCCAACCGCGAGGCATGATTGTGACTTTATGCACAGGATCAGCATTAGGTAATAACTTTGCAACTAATGCATGGCCTGATTCATGATAGGCTGTGTTTCGACGCTCTTCTTCACGCATAACCATCGACTTTCTTTCTGGCCCCATGTAAAGCTTATCTTTAGCTTGTTCAAAATCTTCCATATCAACACTGCGTTTATTTCTTCGTGCTGCAAATAGTGCCGCTTCATTAACGAGGTTTGCTAGATCCGCACCAGAGAATCCAGGAGTTCCGCGCGCAAGAATATCTGCTTTCACATCAGAATCCATTGGAATTTTACGCATATGCACGTGCAATATTTCTTCGCGACCTTTGATGTCAGGAAGAGATACAGCCACTTGACGATCGAAGCGTCCAGGTCTGAGTAGGGCCTTGTCTAAAACATCAGCGCGGTTTGTTGCTGCAATAACAATCACACCCGAATTCGGCTCAAATCCATCTAATTCGACAAGAAGTTGGTTTAATGTTTGTTCTCGCTCATCATTTCCGCCGCCCATACCAGCGCCACGATGACGGCCAACAGCATCAATTTCATCAATGAAAATAATGCATGGTGAATTCTTTTTTGCTTGTTCAAACATATCTCTAACCCGAGCAGCACCGACGCCTACAAACATCTCAACAAAATCTGATCCCGAAATAGTAAAGAATGGGACTTTAGCTTCCCCTGCAATCGCCCTTGCAAGTAAAGTTTTACCTGTTCCAGGAGGACCTACCATTAATACTCCACGAGGGATACGGCCTCCAAGCTTATGGAATTTAGATGGGTCTTTTAAGAAATCGACCAATTCATGTACTTCTTCTTTTGCTTCATCACACCCAGCAACGTCTGCAAAAGTAGTTTTGTTAGTAGTTTGATCTAATTGGCGTGCTTTACTTTTTCCAAATGAGAAGGGACCACCGCCTTTGCCACCGCCCTGCATCTGTTTCATAAAAAATATCCAGACACCCACAAGAAGAATCATTGGAAACCAAGAAATAAATATACTCATCAATAAAGACTGTTGTTCTTTAGCTTTTGCATCGACCACAACATTATTTTTCAATAAATCAGACACTAACCAAGGGTCAGATGGAGCATTAGTGATGAAACGCTTACCATCGACAGTGACACCTGTAATGGTATTTTGCTCATCATTAATTTGCACATTAGCAATATTTCCAGCTTTCACCTCAGCCATAAACTGGGAATACACTAATTTGTTTTCAAAACGTGCAGAACCAGAAAATTGGTTGAATATTGTCATCATAATCAAACCAATGACAATCCATAATGCAATACTCTTTAATGTATTATTATTCAATTCGAATACCTTTTTTTATGTTTAATTGTATTTTAAACCAGTTTCAAAATAAAATCAGTTAGCTAGTAAATCTCTCGCATAAATAAAAATTTCTGAGCTTCGGTCGCGCGACGCTTTTGGTTTAAATGTCGTGACTTTTTTATAACTTCTCTTAACTTGGCCAAGAAACTTTTCAAAATCAGTTCCAACAAATGACTTGACCAAAAAATGTCCATTCGGTTTCAACCATTTTAAAGAAAAATCAAGTGCAAGCTCATTTAAATAAATAATTTCTAATTGATCTTTAACTTTAATACCACTTATATTGGGGGCCATATCTGAAATAACAAGGTCTAATTGTTCATTTTCAAGTTTTCTTTCTAACTTCAAAAGAACAGCCTCTTCTCTAAAATCACCTTGAATAAATTCAACATTTTTAATATTTTGCATTGCTAAAATATCTACGGCGATGATTCTACTTCTCTCTCCGATCAATTTTGATAACACCTCTGACCAACTTCCTGGTGCGGATCCCAAATCAACTATTCGAGAACCTTGCTTTAAAAATTTATATTTTTCATTTGCTTGCAGTAACTTAAATGCCGCCCTTGACCGATATCCCAGTCTTTGTGCTTCATTTACATAAAAGTCATCCACATGCTCATGCATCCAGTTTTTACTAGTTTTCGTTCTTTTCATCTGTTATGATTCGCTAAAATTATGCTTAATTCAAAAAAAATTGCTTTTCTCAAAGCCTTATCACATCATAAAAAGCCTATTGTTACAATTGGCAACAAAGGCTTGACTGAACCCGTGGTCAAAGAAATTATGGCTGGACTAAAAGCACATGAGTTAATAAAAATTCAAGTTTTAGGGGACGATAGGCAAGCCCGAGTCAACTTATTTGAAGAAATTTGTAAAGTTACGGGGGCTGCGCCAATAAATCATATAGGAAAATTACTCATTATTTATCAGCCCAGTGATAAAAATTTAATACGACTACCTGACTAAAGTTTAGCGAATTTTTATAATTAAAAGTAATCCCAATACACACTCAATCAGGTAACTAATACTTGCAACCCCATGCCAAGTGCTAAATCTATTAGCAAATACACTTTCCATGACCTCTTTAGGTAAGGCATTTACTTTAAATGAATCTAATAAGGGCTGAATACCAAAATAATTTAACAAGATCAAACATGAAATAAGAAAAATTAGCCAAAAAGTAGAGTGTCTTAAAAATTTAAATCCATTTAATTTAAAACTTGTCATTACAATAAACAATGCACTAGCCAAGCCAAAATAGTTCATAAACTGAAACATATCACCTGCAAGGTTACCGGCGATATAAGAGCTTGGAATTTTATCAAACAAGATGGTGGTTACCATCAACATTGCCCATAGTCCACCAATCCACAAGGTTGCGATAATGATATTTAAATTTCTTAGGAAATTAGACATAAGATACTTTTAATATTTCATAATTTTTTAAACCACCAGGGGTTTCAAATTCAACAATATCGCCCTCTTCTTTACCAATCAACGCTTTTGCGAGCGGTGAATTTATGGAAATCTTATTATCTTTAATACTGGACTCATCATCACCCACGATTTGATATTTGGACTTCATTTCGTCATCAAGGTCCTCTAACTCAACAGTAGAACCAAATACACATCGACCGTCTGCATTGATTGATGCAGGATCAATTACCTCAGCCTGAGAGATTTTTGCCTCTATTTCAGCAATGCGGCCTTCGATAAAAGCTTGTCTTTCCTTTGCTGATTCATACTCAGCATTTTCCGATAGATCACCTTGCGCACGAGCTTCTGCAATCGCCTCAATAATTTTTGGTCGGTCAATGCTTTTGAGTATTTGTAACTCTTTTTTTATTGCTTCAAGACCATTACGGGTCATGGGGATTTGAGCCATCAGGTTTCCAAAAAAATGATTAAATAAATAAGTTATCGAGCGAAGTTTATTTTAAGCCTTTGAATTATGCAAGCTTTGCAACGGCATAACATGAAATTCATCCGCATAAGCCATGCCAATACATGCTGCACGCGCTCCAGCAAGCGTTGTGTAATAAGTTACTTTGTTTTGTAAGGCATTGCGTCTAATTTCATAAGAATCAGCAATTGCTTTTTTGTCCTCTGTGATATTAACGATAAAATCAATTTCATCATTTTTTATCATATCAACAACATGCGGACGACCCTCGGCAACTTTATTTACCGACTCAACAGGCAAGCCATATTCTATTATTGCTCTTGCTGTTCCCTTAGTTGCGACGAGCTCAAAACCTAATGCTACTAAAGATTTTGCAATATCAATACATCCATAATGATCTTCATGACGAACACTCAAAAAGGCTTTTCCGCTCTTCGGTAAATTCATGGATGCGGCTAATTGTGACTTAACAAAAGCTTCAGCAAACGTAGGTCCAACACCCATTACCTCTCCTGTTGATTTCATTTCTGGACCTAATATCGTATCAACGCCAGGAAATTTTATAAATGGAAACACGGCCTCTTTTACAGAATAAAAACTTGGTTTGATTTCTTTTGTAAATTTTTGGCTCTTGAGTGAAATTCCAGCCATACAATTTGCAGCAATTTTTGCTAGCGGTCTTCCAATAGCTTTAGAAACAAAGGGAACCGTTCTTGAAGCTCTTGGGTTAACTTCCAAAACATAAATAGTTTTATTTTGAATTGCAAATTGTATATTCATTAATCCAACAACATTGAGTGCTTTCGCTAATTTTTTTGTTTGTTCAATGATGCGTTCTTGTATCTCAGTATCCAGGCTGTAGGGTGGCAGGGAACAGGCAGAGTCGCCAGAATGTACCCCAGCTTGTTCAATGTGCTCCATGATTCCACCAATGACAATATCCTTTCCGTCAGATAATGCATCAACATCAACCTCAATTGCATCATTTAAAAAACGATCCAGAAGAACAGGTGAGTCATGGGAAACTTTGACGGCTTCGCGCATATATCTTTCCAAATCAGATTGTTCATGAACAATTTCCATTGCTCTTCCACCCAACACATAACTCGGTCTCACAACCAAAGGATAGCCAATTTCCTCAGCCAATTTCAATGCCTGCTCTGCTGTTTTAGCAGTTCGATTGGGCGGTTGCTTTAATTTAAGTTTATGTAAAATAGCCTGAAATCTCTCACGGTCTTCAGCAGCATCAATATCATCTGGCAATGTTCCAATAATGGGTACCCCCTCTGCAAACAAAGCTTTTGCAAGTTTTAAAGGTGTTTGTCCCCCGTATTGAACTATTACGCCGAATGGAGACTCTTTTCTAACAATCTCTAGCACATCCTCGAGTGTTACGGGTTCAAAATATAAGCGATTTGAAATATCATAATCGGTTGATACTGTTTCAGGGTTGCAGTTGATCATAATCGTTTCAAAACCGTTTTCCCTCAGCGCTAACGAGGCATGCACACAACAATAATCAAATTCAATCCCTTGACCAATTCGATTGGGGCCACCACCAATAATAATAATTTTTTTATTATCCGTTGGCTCCGCCTCACAATAGGTTTCATAGGTTGAATACAAATAAGCAGTGTTTGTTGTAAATTCAGCAGCACATGTATCCACACGCTTATAAACTGGGTGTATATTTTTGGAAAATCTGTATTGTCTTACTTTGGATTCGGGAATATTAACTAAGGTAGCAATACGTGAATCAGAAAAACCTAACCTTTTGATTTCTAACCATTCCTCTGCGGTCAATTTAGCACAATTCTTTTTTTTGATTTCATCTTCCGCATCAACAATATTTTTAATTTGTCGTAAAAACCAAAGATCGATTTTCGAATTCTGAAAGATTGTTTCTAGATCAATCCCAATTCTCATTGCATCAGCAACATACCAAATTCTATTTGGACCTGGCTGTCTCAATTCTCTAATAATTTCATCTTTATCCTCGGATAATGGAACCAAGCCATCAACCCCAATTTCTAATCCTCTTAATGCTTTTTGAAATGACTCCTGAAAAGTTCGACCAATCGCCATTACCTCACCCACAGATTTCATTTGCGTCGTCAATCGTGAATCAGCTTTTGGAAATTTTTCAAAAGCAAATCGGGGGATTTTTGTAACAACATAATCAATAGTTGGTTCAAATGATGCAGGGGTAAGTCCTCCTGTGATGTCATTTTTTAATTCATCTAATGTATAACCAACGGCTAGTTTTGCAGCTATTTTAGCAATGGGAAAACCTGTAGCTTTTGAAGCCAATGCTGAAGATCTCGAAACACGTGGATTCATTTCAATCACAACCATTCTTCCATCATCGGGGTTAATTGCAAATTGAACATTTGATCCCCCTGTGTCCACACCTATTTCCCTCAGAACATTTATCGAGGCGGATCGCATGATTTGGTATTCTTTATCCGTTAACGTTTGTGATGGTGCCACTGTTATAGAATCACCTGTATGAACACCCATCGGGTCGAGATTTTCAATCGAACAAATGATAATGCAATTATCATTGGAGTCACGCACCACCTCCATTTCATACTCTTTCCATCCCAATAGTGACTCTTCAATTAAAAGCTCATTGGTTGGTGAAGCGTCAAGTCCTCGTTCACATATTTCCATAAACTCATCTTTGTTATAGGCAATACCACCACCACTGCCGCCCATTGTAAATGAGGGTCGAATAATGACGGGAAAGCCAATGCTCGCTTGCACTTGCAACGCCTCTTCCATACTATGAGCAACTGCAGAGCGCGCTGAAGCGAGGCCTATTTTTGTCATTGCTTCTTTAAATTGCTGCCTATCTTCCGCTTTATCAATTGCCTCTTTTGAAGCACCAATTAACTCAACATTAAATTTCTTCAATATTCCTTCGCGATCTAAATCAAGCGCACAATTTAATGCTGTTTGTCCACCCATCGTTGGCAACAATGCATCCGGTTTTTCTTTCTCAATAATCTTACTGACGATTTGCCATTGAATTGGCTCAATATAAGTTGCATCAGCCATATTTGGATCGGTCATAATTGTTGCTGGATTTGAATTGACTAAAATGACACGGTAACCTTCTTCTTTTAAAGCTTTGCACGCTTGTGCGCCAGAATAATCAAACTCACAGGCTTGGCCAATAACAATTGGTCCAGCACCAATAATCATAATTGACTTTATGTCTGTCCTTTTTGTCATGCGTTACCTTTTTTTTCTGTCATGAAATTCAAAAATTTATCAAAAAGATAACTCATCTCTTGTGGGCCTGGGCTTGCTTCGGGATGACCTTGAAAACTAAAAGCAGGTTTATCTAATATCTGTATGCCTTGAATTGTTCCATCAAATAATGATCGGTGAGTTACTTGAATATTTTTAGGCAATTTTTCATCGACTGTAAAGCCATGATTCTGACTGGTAATAAAAACTTTTTTGTTTGTTAAATCTTGCACAGGATGATTTGCCCCATGATGTCCAAATTTCATTTTTTTGGTTTTACCCCCAGCCGCTATTGCTAGTAATTGATGGCCCAAGCAAATACCAAATAAAGGTAAATCAAGATCAAGAAGGCCTTGAATATTTTTAATGGCATAATCGCAAGGTTCAGGGTCACCGGGTCCATTTGATAAAAATATACCATCAGCTTGTAATTTAATAACCTCTTTGTAATCAGTGTCTGCAGGTACTACCGTTAACTTACAGCCTCGTGACACTAACATTCTTAAAATATTTTTTTTAATACCAAAATCATACGCAACAACATGAAAAGAGGATTTTTTAGCTTTTTCAAAACCGTTACCCAAAGCCCATTCACCCTCATCGAAAAAATAATTTTTTTTCGTTGAGACTACTTTAGCCAAATCCATTCCCGCTAAGCCTGGAAAAATTTTTGCTGCTTGATGTGCATCCTTTTTATTTTCAATTGTGGAAATACAGCCGGATTGTGCGCCATTTTGACGAATATGTTTAGTTAGCTGACGGGTGTCAATGTCAGAAATTGCTACGATGTTATGCTTGATCAAATAACTAGATAAATCCATCTCGCTTCTAAAATTAGAGCTGACTAACGATAAGTCTCGAATGATTAACCCGGTTGCATAAACATTATTAGATTCAATATCCTCAGAATTTATACCGGTGTTACCGATATGGGGGTAGGTTAAACAAACGATTTGTTGTGAATAAGATGGGTCTGTTAAGATTTCTTGATAGCCTGTCATCGAGGTATTAAAAACTACCTCTCCAATTGCCTTACCTTCTGCTCCAATTGACTTTCCTCGAAACTCTGTTCCGTCTGCAAGCACTAACATGGCCGGCTTTTGATACGACAAACATAACTCCTGAGATAGTTAAAGCTAGATAAAACAAACGGGTGGATAAATCCCCCCGTTGCGTGAAATTATAAATCATTGCCGCCTTATGAGCAATTTATAATTTCGTTATTTACTTTATTTTTAACACATCTGCCATGTCAAAAAGACCTTGATCATGATTTGATAAAAATTTAGCTGCCCTTAATGCCCCCTTGGCAAAAGTTGCTCGGCTACTTGCCCTATGAGTCAATTCGATACGCTCACCGTCACCTGCAAAAAGAACTGTATGATCACCCACTATGTCACCACCACGGATAGTTGAAAACCCAATGTCTGAAATATTTCTTACTGGCATAGTTCCTTCTCGATGATAAATAGCATTCTTTTTCAGATTACGCTTTGCTCCATCGGCAGCTGCCTCACCAAGTCGTAATGCTGTTCCCGAGGGAGCGTCAACTTTATGCCGATGATGCGCTTCAATAATTTCTATATCAAAATCTTTCTCTAAAATAGCTGCCGCTTGTTGAACTAAAGATACCAGGAGGTTGACCCCCACACTCATGTTCGGGGCAAAGCAAATAGCAGTTTTTTCAGCAGCTTTTTTTATCATTGACGTTTGTCTCTCATCAAAACCCGTTGTCCCTAAAACATATTTAATATTATGTAAAACGCAATGTTTTAAATAATTTACACTGGCCTGCGGGCGCGTAAAATCAATTAATATATCTGCATCTTTGATTACATCAAGCTCTGCAGATATTGGTATATTCGTTTTTAAACCTAATTTTTCTCCTGCATCTTCTCCAATTCTTCCACAGTCTGGATGATCAATTGCGCCGACGAGTTGTAAATTAGGGTCCTTAAAAATCTCATCAATTAACGTCTGCCCCATTTTTCCTGAAGCGCCTACGATAATTACATTTAATGTCTTATTCATAACTAAAAACCAATTTTCTCTAAAAGTTGATCGAAATAATCTTCATTGTCATCATTTTGATTTTCATCCATTATATCGTTTTTATTGCCTTCGTCAGAGACTGAATTTGGACGATCTTGTATTGGTGATTCCATTAATTCTATGTCATCCTGCAGCAGGTCTTGTTTTATATTTTCATTTAATGATTCTTGCGCATTGATTTCTAAAATTTCATCAACATAATCATCTGCTTCACTTTCTTTAAGCTCATCAGATGGTGGATTTTTTGAATCAACATTGTCAATTACACCATCAGGAATTTCATATACTTGGCTATCATTTTTTTCAATAAATTCAGGCTCATCCTCTTCCCAAAACTTAAGGTTATCTAACCAGCCCTTTTCTGTCTCGGGGGCATCCTTTTTAACATCACCAGTATTTTGTTTTTGTGGAGGCTGTTTTCTTTCTAAATTGGGTTCAATGTCAACTTGTTTTTCTTTTTCTGGGCTTGGTATTGATTGATTATCAATTAACTCTTTATCATCCTTCTCCCAAAACTTCATATTATCGATCCAACTCTCCTCTTCGGTTTTATCAGTATTGTCAATTTCTATAACTTTTGGTGCAGCTTGAATTGTCTCGTTATTTCCTTGGCTTGGAATGACCTCACCGGTAATACTTTTTAAAAGATCTTTTTCAAAATTTAAGATGATGTGACGTCTCTCAACTTTTTTGCCATTCTGAATCAAAACAAAAATATAGTCCCAACGATCTTTATGAAAACTGTCTTGAATCAATGGAGTTCCCAGTACAAATTTAACTTGGGCTTTTGTCATTTTGGGTTTTAATTGCAATAACATCTGCGTATCAATCTCATTGCCTTGTTGGATATCATGCTTATAAATTAAGGATGACTCTTGAATGGGTGCGCAGGCCGTAAGCAAGAAAAAAATGAAAAATATTGAGAAACGCATGAAATTCGCTTTATTTGAAAACAACGTTAATATACCATGTGTATAAATCAGTGATAAAGGGAATTGCATGCCATGGAAGAACATGTTGATTTAAAAAAAACTGGGCTAAAAGCTACACTTCCAAGAATAAAAGTACTTAATATTTTTGAGAGTAATCGTGAAGAACATCTCTCTGCTGAAGATATTTATAAAATTATGTTAAATTCAGGCGAGGAAGTCGGTTTAGCAACCATTTACCGTGTCCTAACCCAATTTGAGCAAGCAGGACTTCTTATTCGGCATCATTTTGAAAGCGGTAAAGCCGTCTACGAATTAAATGAACAATCGCACCATGATCACATCGTTTGCTTACAATGTGGGCATGTGGAAGAATTTTGCGATGATGAAATTGAAAAAAGACAAAAGATGGTCGCGCAAGACAAAGGCTTTCAAATTATCGAACACTCACTTTACATATATGCTGATTGCAAGCAAAAACCTTGCCCGAGGAGAAAAGATTAGCCTAATAGCTCCTTGGCGTGTGCCCTAGTTTTTTCCGATATTGCAAGCCCACCTAACATTCTAGCCACTTCTTCCAGTCGAGAATCTTCATTTAACAAAACAATTTGGCTGAGTGTCTCATCATTTTTTGTTATCTTTGATACTTTAAAGTGATTAGTTGATTGTGCTGCTACTTGGGGTAAATGGGTAATAACAAACACTTGTTTGTTTTGCACATGGCCCAACGACTTTAATAACAAACCTATCGTTTCAGCAACCCCGCCACCAATGCCTACATCAACCTCATCAAAAATCATTACGGGAACATCAGAGTCATTAATTGAAGAAACTCGAATAGCCAAACTTATTCTTGATAATTCACCGCCAGAAGCAACTTTACTAATAGGCCTTAAATCTGCACCTTTGTATGTTGCGATTAAGAATTCAACTTTTTCATTACCGTAACTGGATGATTCTGAGGGGTTCAATTTCACTTCAAACTTAGCCCCTTCAAATGAGAGGCTATTAAGTCGAGCTGAAATTTGTTGACTTAATTTCATTGCAGCTTCATTTCTTTTTTCGGATAAAACTTTTGCAGCGGCATCAAACTTTGATTTTGCATCATTTAACGAGGACTCTAAAGTTGACTCATTAGTTAAACTTCTTAAAAAAATAATTCTTTTTTGCCAAGTTTCATGTTGCTCCTCCAGCTGATCTGCACTGACATGATATTTTCTTAAGAAATCAAAGGTGTTTTTTATCTTATTTTCAATTAAATTTTTATCATTATCATTGATGTCAATTATATGTAAATGATGTCCCAAATCTTTTTCAAGCTCGATCAAATCAATGCTAATGGAGTCAATTAAATTAAGTTTTTCTTGCATTTTTTCATCAAGTTTTGACAAAAAAGAAAGTGAGTTCTTTAATAGATTTAATTGATGACGCAATGAGAGTCCATCATCATTGTCTATGATATTTATGGCTTCTTTAATTCCCTGTACCAACTCTGTGCTGTTAGAAATCATCTTATGCTGCGCTTGAATCTTTTGCCAATCCTCTATAGAAAAATCAAGCGCTTGATATTCTTGATCCTTCTGCTCAAGCTCTTCAAGTTCTGATAAATAGCTGGCTTGATTTTTTAAGAATTTTTCATGCTCTAAAAAAAGTTGTCGCCAAGTATGAAATTTCTCTTCGACCTCTTTAGCAAATAATTGCGCATGAGCAAAATTATCTAAAATATCCCTTTGTGCATTTGACTTAAGTAATGAGTAGTGAAAATTTTGGCTATAAATATCAACTAACAATTCACCAAGTAATTTTAAATCGGAAAGAATACTAGGAATGCCATTAATGAATGCTTTAGATTTTCCATCCGCGTGAATCACTCTTCGTAAAATCAATAAATCATCATGAAATAATTCTTTCTCTTGCAGCCAATTTTTAACCGCATCATTTTTTTCAATGTTAAAAGTGGCCACAATATCTGCTTTATCTTTATTTTTTCTCACCAGTGCAGGGTCACTTCTTTGGCCTAAACAAAGCGATAAAGCATCTATTAAAATTGATTTTCCAGCACCTGTTTCTCCGGTTAATACTGAAAATCCTGGAGATAGATTAACTTCTAATTCATCAACAATAATAAAGTCTTTTATTGTTAAATTTTCAAGCATACGACTCTTATTATCCCCAATTTAATTTATTTCTAAGCATCTCAAAATAACAATAATCTTTCGGATGAAGAATGGAAATGGATTGATTTGATTTTTTAACTTTTATAATATCCCTCAAATCCAATGGAAACTTAATTTGCCCATCAATATTTACATAGGCTTCATCAAGATGAATTATTTTAATTTCAATCAAGCTTTCACCATCAACAGCGATTGGCCGATTACTTAATGTATGCGGGTTTATAGGGACAATTGACATGGCATTAAGTTTCGGATGCAAAATAGGTCCTCCAGCGGACAATGCGTAAGCCGTTGCTCCTGTTGGTGTGCTAACAATAACTCCGTCAGAGCGTTGACGATGAACAAAAGCATTGTTGATATAAATCTCCAATTCAATTAAACGGATGCCACTCTTGACGACCACATCATTCAAGGCAAATGAATCATAAATATTTTTATCATCACGAATAATTGAAGTTTGCAGTAGCATGCGCTGGTCTTCAACAAAATCTCCTTGCAAAATTAAATCAACATGACTGATCATGCTGTCAATATTTAAGTCTGCCAAAAATCCAAAACGTCCTTGATTTATGCCGACCAAAGGAATGCCGCTATCAAAAATCATTCGAGCTACGCCTAACATGGTTCCGTCGCCACCCACAACAATTGCCAAATCGACATTCTTACTTATTTCTTTTAAAGTCATTGAAGGTAAGTTGTCAAATTTGAATTGTTGTTGCGTTTTACTTTCCAGAACAATGTCGAAATTCTTTTTTTGCAGATGACTAATAAGAATATTTAATTGTTCACGAAGATTAATTGATTCTTCAATAGAGGGGTACTTGCCAATAACGGCAATTTTTTTAAAAGATTTCATTTATGTTGATAAATCTAGCTATATTAGCCTTGAGTCAGTAAAATAAGTTTAAGATCACATTTTAATGCAAACAATCACAAATAAACTAATTTATTGCTCATGGAATTAGATAAACGCGCTCAGTCATTACTCCAAATGTTAGTTAAACTTCATGTAAGCGATGGGCAGCCTGTAGGTTCAAAAACTCTCTCAGCTTCATCGGAGCTTGAGATTAGCCCAGCTACCATTCGAAATATTATGCATGATCTTGAGGAAGCAGGCTTTATTGCCAGTCCACATACTTCAGCAGGAAGAGTCCCGACACATAAAGGCTATCGTTTTTTTGTCGACAGCTTGGTTACAGTGCAATCACTAGATCCAAAAGAAATTGATAATTTAAAAAATCAATTTAATTTATCTGATAATAAGCACTTGATAACCTCAGTTGCTAATTCACTATCAGATCTCACAAAATTTGCCGGCGTGGTAATGTTGCCCAAAGCGAAAAAGGTTAAATTTAAACACATTGAGTTTTTAAGTTTATCTGAAAAAAAAGTACTGCTAATTGTCGTCACTGATGACGGAAGGGTTCAAAATAGGGTCTTATACACAAACAAAAGTTACCCCAAAAACCTTCTCGTTGAGTCATCAAATTACTTTAATCATCATTTTCAAGGCCACACTATCCTAGAAGCAAAACAAATATTAATTAAAGAATTAAAAACATTAAGATCAGATATTGTGCAATTAATGTCTGCGGCAATAGATACTTCCTCAGAAAATGGTGAGCTGGATAATATGGTAATCTCAGGCCAAAGAAAACTTTTAGAAAATACTGAACTCAGTCAGAATATTGGCAGCATAAAAAAAATAGTAGAAGTCTTTGAGCAACGCTCTGCCCTGTTAGATCTATTAGAAAAAAGTAATGATGCAAAAGGTATTAATATTTTTATTGGCGAGGAATCAGGCTATCAAGCTTTAGACGAATGTAGTGTAGTGACTGCACCTTATCATGCAGATGGGGAGCTATTAGGCATGCTTGGCGTTATTGGTCCAACACGAATGGCTTATGAACGCATCATACCGATCGTTGATATTACAGCAAAATTACTTGGGAATTCATTTAAATAATTATGAGCTATTATAAAAAAGAACCAGATTACAAGCATGGTGATCCTCCAAAAATTGGTATTATTTTAGCTAATTTAGGAACTCCTGACGCGCCAAGAAGTAAAGAACTGAGAAAATATTTAGGGCAATTTCTTATGGATCGTCGTGTAGTAGAAATTCCAAGATTTATTTGGTGTTGGATTTTACACTGCATTATTCTTGTTTTTCGTCCCGCTGCCTCGGCAAAGAAATATCAACAAGTTTGGACGGCACAAGGTTCCCCTTTATTGGTTTATGCCAAAAAACAAACGCGTTTGCTAAAAAAGGAATTAAAGAACAAATATAAACAGCCCATTGAAATTGAGTTAGCCATGAGCTATGGAAACCCATCCATGCCAAATGCTATTCAAAAACTAAAAACACAGCACTGTAGTCGCATTTTATTATTTCCTTTGTATCCGCAATATGCCGCGTCTTCATCTGCCTCTGCCATGGATAGCTTTTTTAAAGTACTCCTTAAAACTAGAAATGTTCCTGAGGCAAGAACGATACGCCACTACCATGACCATCCTGACTATATTAACGCGCTTAAAAATTCTGTTTTAAATTTTTGGAAGAAAAATGGGCGGCCAGAAAAATTGATTATGAGTTTTCATGGCATACCAAAAAAATCATTGTTGCAAGGTGATCCCTATCATTGCGAATGCCATAAAACTGGCAGATTGTTGGCAGAAAGCCTTGCGCTGAAAGATAATGAGTATCAAATATGCTTTCAATCCAGATTTGGAAAAGCAGAATGGCTGAAACCTTATTTTGCGGAAGTTATACAAGACTTGGGTGAGAAAAAAACCAACAAAGTGCACGTTATATGTCCAGGGTTTTCCAGCGACTGCCTTGAAACGTTGGAAGAAATAAATATGGAAGGTCGCCATATATTTAAATCACATGGAGGAGGCACCTATGATTATATTCCTGCTCTGAATGATAATAAGCACTGGATTGAAGCAATGGTTAAAATTTTGCATCCACATCTGGTTGGCTGGATTGACCCTAACTGGTCACTAACAAAAGAAGAGAAAGCTTCGGCAATAACAATTAGGCAAGCAAAAAAAATAAAAGACAGATTATGATTATATTAACTGGTGGCGCTGGCATGATAGGGAGCATGATTGCTTGGCACTTAAATACAATCCTTAATGATAAAGAAATTATCATAGTTGATGAATTAAATCATCCAAGTAAAGAAAAAAATATCGCGAAAAGAAATTTTTTGGAGTTTGTTGAAAAAGAAAAAATGTTTGCTTTTTTAAAAACACAAAAAAAAATTAATGCAATTATTCATATGGGTGCTATTAGCGATACAACTGAAAACAACTTTAATAATCTTCTTTTTAGCAATATTCGTTTTAGTCAGCAACTATGGTCCTATTGTGCAAGTAATAAAATACCATTTATATATGCCAGTTCAGCAGCAACCTATGGACTTGGTGAGCATGGCTATGATGATGATTGTGAGCTGCATCAATTCTCACCGTTAAATGCTTATGGTTATTCGAAACATTTTTTTGACTGTTGGGTTAAAAATCAAATAAGTGACAATCAAATCGCTCCACCTCAATGGTGTGGCTTAAAATTTTTTAATGTCTATGGACCAAATGAGTATCATAAGGGCAGGATGGCAAGTGTTGTCTATCATGCTTACAGCCAATTTAAGCAAGATGGAATAATAAAATTATTTAAGAGCAATCACCCGGATTTTGAAAATGGTATGCAGCTCAGGGATTTTATTTATGTTAAGGATGCTGTGAAGTGCGTGATTTTTCTTCTTCAGAACAGTCACATTAGCGGTTTATTTAATGTTGGTACAGGGAAGGCTCAATCATTTAAATCATTAGCACAGGCAGTAGCAAAAAATTTAGGTAGTGATGACACCATTATTAGGTATGTCAATATGCCCGATGACTTAAATGATAAATACCAGTATTACACTGAGGCAAGTATAAAAAAACTTCGGGAGTCTCACTATACTGACGATTTTATGAATTTAGATCACGGGGTCACAGATTACTTACAAAATTATCTGCTAACCAACGATAAACATGCATAATTAAGAAAATGAAAATTGAGGTTATAAATAATATTAAAAAACATCTTTCTTTAAAAAAAGAATGGGGTTTGGTTATTGGTGATTTAATGTTAGATCATTATATTTTTGGTGATATTACTAGAATTTCACCAGAGGCCCCCGTGCCAATTTTAAAAAAAATTGAGGAGCAATATCGTTTAGGAGGCGCAGGTAATGTTGCAGCCAATCTTCGTGGCTTTGGAATTAAAACAGCAGTTATAGGTGTTACGGGAAAAGATTCCAATAGCTTAATTTTAGAAAAGCTATTAAAAGAAAAGCTAATTTCAACTTCTGGCGTCATAAAAACAAACCAAGCTACCACGACAAAAACGCGGGTGCTTGGTGGTCAGCAACAACTTTTACGCATTGATGATGAAAATATTAGTGAAGTAAATGAAACGCTATTATTTAAAAAAATTGATGCACTTATACGAAAAAATCCATCAATTATCATATTATCTGACTATGCTAAAGGGTTGTTAAATCAACGAACAATCCAAAAAATTGTAAAAATAGCAAAGCAAAAAAATATTCCTGTCATCGCCGACCCAAAAGGAAATTCTATTGAAAAATATCAAGGTGTAAACGTTTTAACGCCAAATAAAAAAGAAGCCTTAGCGCTTGCGGGAGAAGAAAACTTAGTAGAAGAAAAGCTCGACATAAAACTGCGGTCTTATTGCAAGCAATTTAATATTGGTAACATTGCCATGACGCAAGGATCCCTTGGCATTAAATTAGTTAAAAAAAATACCGTCTCAATTGTCCCGGCAACTAAACTTAAATATGTTTATGATGTTTCAGGTGCAGGTGATACCGTGATTGCAAGTATTGCTGCAGGATTAATGGCAAATCTAAATATTCATGATGCTTTAGAGCTCGCCAATCAGGCTGCAGGCCATGTTATCTCTAAAATTGGAACAACGCCCATCGAGCTTAATGAATTAATTGAGGCAATAAAAAAAGAGAGCCTTGAGCAATCGAATAAAATATTATCAATCGCTGATTTAGAAAAAAAAATAGCCGATCTTAAAAAACAAAAATTAACCATTGGATTTACCAATGGTTGTTTTGACATTCTGCACGCTGGCCATGTAATGTACCTTGAAAAAGCAAAAAATAAAGTTGATTTTTTGATCTTAGCTTTAAACAGTGACGCCTCGGTTAAAAAATTAAAAGGGCCCACGAGGCCAATTATTAATGAAGGTGATCGGGCACGAGTTTTATCAGCTCTAGAAGCGATTGATGCAATTGTTATATTTGATGAGTCTACGCCATTAAAATTGATTAAAAAAATAAAGCCAAATATTTTAATCAAAGGGGATGACTACAAAATAAATCAAGTCGTTGGTCACAAAGAATTAAAAGCCTGGGGAGGGAAAGTCGAGCTTGTGCCAATACTTGCAGGCAAAAGTACCACTAAAATTATTGAGAAAATGGATTAATGAATTAAGTCTTTAATGCTTTTTACTGCTCTAATTTTCATTTCTTTACAAATCTTTTGCCAATCATGCAGATCTGTCCAACCATAGAGAAAAATAAAATCAAGATTAAATTTTTTAGCAGTTTCAATATCGTAAAGTGAATCCCCCAAAAAAATAGCTGGAAAAAAAGTATCATCAGGGAGCTCGTCTTGAATAATTTGGTGCTTAGACCTTGGGGAACCAAAAATTCCTGACTCAAAATAATGCGCAATCTTTTTTTCCTTAAAAAGATAGCGCAATTCAGATTGATCGCCACCCGAGGCTATCATCCACCGACTATTGACAGTTTGCTGCTTCAGGCTTGCTAAACCTTCAGCAATTTGGCAATCTTTGAGTAAATGAATCACTTCGTCATTTAAGGTATCCACAAGAAATTTTTTTTTATTTTCAGTAATGCTTGTTTTTAAAATATTTTTTAAGAAAAAATCGAATTTAACATATCTCGAGATTCCTGTTAAAGCAACATGATGATCAACTAAAGCTTGGGCCTGTTCTTTGGAGGCGCCGAATTTAATTGCAGTATTCCGATAAGCCTCAATCTTTTGAAAATTTGAATTTAGTACAACGCCATCACAATCAAAAATAATTGTTCGATATTGATTTAACTCAGGCATATCAAAACTTAATTGAACTTGCCTCTTTTGCTAATTGGGTGATCTTTGCCCAATTTTTTTGGTTAACATATTCTTTTGGGGTTAACCAAGTTCCGCCGCAAACAATGACATTCGGCAGAGCAAGAAAGTCTGAAGCATTTTGTATAGTAACTCCGCCTGTGGGGCAAAATTTCACATCTGCAAATGGGCCGCTAAAACCTTTTAAAAGATTTACGCCTCCAACCGCTACAGCTGGAAAAAGTTTTAAAAAATCATAACCATCATCATTGGCCATCATGATCTCACTACCCGACGATACGCCTGGCAATAAAGGTAAATCAATCTCTTTACATATGGATCCCATATTTGATGAATAACCTGGGCTAACCGCAAATTGACTGCCAGCAATTTTGGCATTGGTTGCATCGGCCTTTGTTCTTAAAGTGCCTGCACCAACAATAGCCTCAGGAACATTTTTTGCAATAGCCTCAATGGCTTGTAGAGCACAATTAGATCGTAATGTTACTTCCAAAACACGAATTCCACCCTCTAACAATGCCTCTGCCATTGGAACCGCGTCTTCAACATTATCTATTACAATGACAGGAATGACAGGGCCATAATTTGCCAATTCAATCGTTTTCATAATTTCCTTTTATTAAGTTACCCAAGTTATTGCGCCCTCTTCTGCAGACAGCACATTTTTTCGCATGTTGCCAAATAATTCACGACCAATACCATGGCCATTTTTTGTTTTTATTGCTTCGGTAAGAATGGCTGGTCTTCGTTCAGACCATGTGTCTTCATCAATTAAAACGTTCATCGAGCCCACCACTGCATTTATTCTTATAATATCGCCTTCTTTAATTTTGGCTATTGACCCCCCTGCTGCTGCTTCAGGACTTAAATGAATTGCTGCGGGAATTTTACCTGATGCACCACTCATTCTTCCGTCAGTAACAATTGCAACTTTAAAACCTTGATTTTGAATGACAGACAGTGGTGGTGTTAATTTATGTAATTCTGGCATCCCATTTGCCATCGGCCCTTGAAACCGCACCACGGCGATAAAATCTTTTTCTAGTAGACCATCATCAAATGCTTTCAGTAATTCTTCTTGGCTATTAAAAATCATAGCAGGAGCCTCTATGATATAGCGATCCTCTGGCACCGCCGATACTTTGATAACCGAGCGGCCAAGGTTACCCTTAAGTAATTTTAGCCCCCCTTCTTCACTAAAAGGATTATTCCCTTTTCTAACAATTGATTCGTCACCACTTTCATCAGGTAATTTTTTCCAAATTAATTCGTCTTTTTTTGTCTGAGGTAATTTGGTGTAGGATTCAATGCCTTGACCAACTACAGATGTAACATCTGGATACATGCAACCTAATTCAAGGAGTTCACGAATAACGAATGCTGGTCCTCCAGCAGATTGAAATTCATTAACATCAGCTTTACCGTTTGGGTAAACACTCGCTAAAAGTGGGACCGATTTAGCTAAATCATGGAAATCTGACCAGTCAATTATGATACCTGCTGCTCTGGCTATGGCAACCCAATGAATTAGGTGATTAGTTGATCCTCCAGTCGCCAATAAAGCGGCCATAGCATTTATGATCACTTCCTCATTTACCATTTCACCAATTGGAGTGACTTTTTCAGCTCCAATATTTGCAACCAATTGCTTAACCGCCTCAATTGTTAATAATTTTCTTACTCCATCATGAGGATGTACAAAGGCTGAGCCTGGAATATGGAGCCCCATAGCTTCCATCAGCATTTGGTTGCTATTAGCGGTACCATAAAACGTACATGTTCCTTCGCCATGATAGGCCGATGATTCAGAGGCCAATAATTCTTTTCTGCCAACTTTTCCTTGCGCATATTGTTCACGAACTTTTGATTTTTGCGTGTTATCAATTCCAGTTGACATCGGTCCCGCAGGAACAAAAATTGCTGGTAAATGGCCAAAGTGTAATGCGCCAATTAGAAGCCCAGGAACAATTTTGTCACAAATACCTAATAACAACATACCATCAAAAACATCATGAGATAATCCAATCGCAGTTCCCATAGCAATCGTATCCCGAGAAAATAAACTCAATTCCATACCTGGCTCACCTTGCGTAACACCATCACACATAGCCGGTACTCCACCTGCTACTTGTGCAGTTGCGCCAAAAGAAAGTGCCGCCTGTCTTATAATTTGTGGGTAATTTTCGTAAGGTTTATGTGCGGAAAGCATATCATTGTAAGCTGTGATTATGCCAATGTTAGGCCCTTTCTTCTCCACTATCCGTAGTTTTTCATTTTGCGGTAATGCTGCGATTGCATGTGCAACATTCGCGCATCCTAAACGGTCAGCACCTCTATCACGTTTACGCATTTCATTAACACGCTCTAAATAGGCTTTTCTTGTCGGACGGCTGTTTTCTTTAATTCTTTGTGTAATTTCTATAATTGATTGTTTCATTGCACGCGAAAAATAAATGATTAGCCCTGCATTATCAGTGAAAAGCTATTACTAAGTCAAATGTAAAAAAAATAGAAAAATACTTGAAAAAGTAATTTCATGCCCCATATTAGAATTCATTAAAACTTTTATTCATTAGCTATCATGGTAAAAAAAGAAACCAAAAAAAATACTGCCTCCGACAAAAAGGATGCTAATTTAGAAAAAATAAATGCGCTTGAGCTTCAAATCAAGGAATTAGAGGAAGCGGTTCTCTATGCAAAAGCAGAATCTGAAAACGCAAGAAAACGGGCTCTAGATGACATTGATAAAACAAGAAAATTTGCCATCGAAAATTTTAGCCAAGAAATTTTGTTGGTGAAAGACAGTCTAGATGCTGCTTTGATGATTGAAAATGCAACTTTAGAAAGTTATAAAGATGGCGTTCAGCTCACAGTAAAACAATTAATGAATGTCTTTACAAAATTCAATATCGAATTAGTCGATCCTGTTGGGGAGAAATTTGATCCCAATTTTCATCAAGCCATGGCGATGATTGAAAGCGATGAGGAACCAAATACCGTCATAAATGTTATGCAAAAAGGCTATAAATTAAATGACCGTGTTTTGAGGCCTGCACTTGTCACTGTCTCAAAAGAAAAACAAGCAACTTGAATTTTGGGAAAATGACCCAATTTAACTTTTAAAGATTTTACTAAGGAATTATATATGTCAAAAATTATTGGAATTGATTTAGGAACCACCAACTCCTGTGTGGCAATAATGGAGGGTGGCAAAGCAAAGGTTATTGAAAATGCAGAGGGCGCTCGCACGACGCCATCAATTGTTGCATACCAAGACGAAGGTGAAACACTGGTCGGCGCTCCCGCTAAACGTCAAGCGGTAACGAATCCAAAAAATACACTTTATGCCGTGAAACGACTGATTGGTAGGAAATTTGAAGAGGATGAGGTGCAAAAAGATATTGATCTTATGCCATATACAATTGCTAAAGCAGATAATGGCGATGCATGGGTAGAGGTAAAAGGAGAAAAAATGGCTCCCCCTCAGATCTCTGCTGAAATTCTTCGAAAAATGAAAAAAACAGCCGAAGATTATTTGGGTGAAAAGGTTACTGAGGCAGTAATTACCGTGCCAGCTTATTTTAATGATAGCCAAAGACAAGCTACCAAAGATGCCGGACGAATTGCTGGGCTTGAAGTAAAAAGAATTATCAATGAACCCACTGCAGCCGCATTGGCTTTTGGTCTTGATAAAAAAGAAGGTGACAGAAAAATTGCTGTCTACGATTTAGGCGGTGGAACATTTGATATCTCAATTATTGAAATCAGTAGCGTTGATGGTGAGCATCAGTTTGAAGTTTTATCTACTAATGGGGATACCTTTTTAGGGGGTGAAGATTTTGATAATCGCATTATCGACTTCTTGGCAGAAGAATTTAAAAAAGAAAATAGTGTTGACCTGACAAAAGATATGTTGGCAAAACAAAGGTTGAAAGAAGCAGCTGAGAAAGCAAAAATTGAATTATCAAGTAGTACTCAAACTGAAATCAACTTGCCCTACATTACTGCCGACGCATCTGGGCCAAAACATTTGGTGGTTAAATTAACCCGATCAAAATTAGAATCACTCGTTGATGAGCTAATTGATAGGACTACAGCACCATGCCAAACTGCAATTAAAGACTCGGGACTTTCTGCATCTGAAATCTCTGATGTCATTCTTGTAGGAGGCCAAACGAGAATGCCAAAGGTGCAAGAAAAAGTAAAAGAAATATTTGGAGTTGAGGCACGAAAAGATATTAACCCTGATGAAGCTGTCGCAATTGGTGCAGCCGTTCAAGGTGGTGTTCTGCAAGGTGATGTGAAAGATGTATTACTATTAGATGTCACACCTTTGAGCCTTGGAATTGAGACACTTGGTGGGGTAATGACTAAATTAATTAAAAAAAATACAACCATTCCGACCAAAGCATCACAAGTATTTTCAACTGCGGAAGACAATCAAAATGCTGTTACCATTCACGTCTTACAAGGTGAAAGAGAAATGGCAACAGGCAATAAAAGTTTAGGCCAATTTAATTTGACTGATATCCCTGTAGCCCCGCGAGGCACGCCCCAAATTGAAGTATCTTTTGATATTGATGCCAATGGTATCTTGCATGTAAATGCCAAAGACAAAGCAACTGGCAAAGAAAACAAGATCACCATTAAAGCAAATGGCGGCTTATCTGATGAAGAAATTAAAAAGATGGAGGAAGATGCGGAGCGTTTTGCTGAAGATGACAAGAAGCTGAAAGAGTTAGTTGATGCGAAAAATATGGCAGAAGCCATGATTCATTCTGTTGAAAAATCAATGAAAGAACATGGAGATAAACTCGATAAAGCTGAAAAAGAAAAAATTGAAGCATCATTAAAAGATCTTCAAGAAGCAATTAAATCTGATAACAAAGATGAAATTGAAGCGAAAAATAAAGCTCTAGCCGAGGCTTCTCAAAAACTTGGTGAAAAAGTTTATGCTGAACAACAAGCACAACAACAAACTTCTGAGTCAAAAAAAGACGGGAAAGAAGAAAAAACGGTTGACGCAGAAGTAGTTGATGCAGACTTTGAGGAAGTCAAAGAAGATCAAGATACACAAGCTGAAAAAAAATCCGATAAATAACTAAAGTCATGGGGCTCTAGAGCCCCATGATATTTCTTATGGCAACTAATAGAGATTACTACGAAATCCTTGGCCTCAGCCGAGATGCATCTAATGATGAAATTAAAAAGGCTTTTAAAAAGCTGGCAATGAAGTTTCATCCAGATAGAAATCCAGACAACCCAAAGGCTGAAGAGCAATTTAAAGAGGCAAAAGAGGCTTATGAGGTGCTATCGGATCCACAGAAAAAATCTGCTTATGATCAATTTGGCCACGCTGGAGTTAACCAAAATATGGGGGGTGGAGCTGGCTTTGGTGATTTTTCTGACTTTGGTGATGCTTTTGGTGATATTTTTGGTGATATTTTTGGTGGTGGTCGCGCAAGTAACAAATCAAATGTTTACCGAGGGGCAGACCTTAGATATAACATGGCTGTTACTCTAGAACAGGCTTACAAAGGAACTGAAACAAAAATAAAAATTCCTGTGATGGTTGGATGTAAAAGCTGCTCGGGTTCGGGTGCTAAAAAAGGTACCGAACCATCAACTTGTGGCACTTGCCAAGGACATGGTCAGGTAAGAATGCAGCAGGGATTTTTTTCTGTGCAGCAAACTTGCCCAAATTGTCATGGGTCAGGAAAAGTAATCAAGGATCCTTGTGGCGATTGCAGTGGCTCAGGCCGGATTAAAGAATCAAAAACATTATCGGTCAAAATACCGGCAGGGGTTGATGAAGGTGACCGAATAAGACTTAGCGGTGAAGGAGAAGCCGGTTTAAATGGAGGTCCATCGGGTGACTTATATGTTGTAGTTAGCTTGAAGCCGCATGAATTATTTGAGCGTGATGGTGGTAACCTTCATTGTGAGATGCCAGTAAGTATCACCACTGCTGCGCTTGGAGGAGAGATAAGCGTACCTACACTTGATGGAACGGCAAAAATTAAAATTCCAGCAGGAACACAAACTGGAGCTGTTTTTCGGCTGAGAGGTAAGGGTATTAAACCTATCAGAGAAAGTCAAAATGGTGATTTACATTGTCACGTAGTGGTAGAAACTCCAGTTAATCTAAGTGAAAATCAAAAAAAACTATTCGAAGAAATTGAAACACTCAACCAAAAAAACCACGAAAAACATAGTCCAAGATCAAAAGGTTGGCTTGATAAAGTTAAAGAGTTTTTCGATTAAAAGGTACCTTTTTGGATTAACTCAATTTTATACCCATTGGGGTCTTCAATAAATGCAAGAATGGTTGTGCCATGTAACATTGGACCAGCCTCGCGAATCACCTTACCTCCTTTAGCTTTTATCTCCTCGCAAGTTTTATATGCATCATCTACTTCGATAGCAATGTGACCAAAGGCCCCTCCATGATCATAACTTTTTGTCTCCCAATTATGTGTTAATTCAATCACTGTATTTTTAGATTCAGCCCCATACCCAATAAAGGCTAGAGAAAACTTACCGTCAGGATAATCTTGTTGCCTCAGAACATCCATGCCAAAAAAATCTTTGTAAAAATTAATAGATTCTTCTAAATCATTAACACGTAACATTGTATGTAAAATTCTCATTTAAACTCCTTTAAGTTTTTTTTATCATTAACGCTTTGTACTTTAATAACAGTTGTGCATTTGTTTCAACATGATTGGGGTCTTTCGGAATGCAGTCCACTGGGCAAACCTCAACACATTGCGGCTGATCATGATGGCCAACACATTCTGTACATAAATTAGGGTAAATTTCATATATCTCTAGTCCCTGATATATTGCATCATTCGGACAGACGGGCTCACAAACATCACAATTAATACATTCGTCAGTAATTAATAGCGCCATTATTTATTTTTTTAATAAAAAGGATTTGATTGGGTCTGAAACAAAAGGAGAAATGTCGCCATCCACAGCCACTACTTGCCTGACAAGCGAAGATGAAACATGTCTATATAGCGACGTTGGCGCGAAGAAAATAGTCTCAATTGTCTCATCAAGATCACGGTTCATGTTTGCTTGTTGAGATTCGTAATCAAAATCAACTGAATTTCTGATTGATCGAATAATAAAATCAGCTTTTTTTTCTTTGGCTAATTGGACGGTGAGGCCGTGATAAGAAATTACATCTAAATTTTTTATTGATTTACAAGCTAGCTTAATAAGTTTAACTCTGTCTTCGGTATCAATCATATATTGCTTTGAATCATTCACACCCACTGCAACGATGAGACGATCAAAAAACAGTGCGGCCCTCTTTATTATGTCTTCATGGCCTAGCGTAAGTGGGTCGAATGAACCGGGATAGATAGCAATCATTTTTGTTTAATTAAACTGTAAGTAAATAAAAGTATACCTGACCAACACGCGCCTCTTTTAAAATTTTATAATCTGAATCCACATATTTGGCGCTAGACTCAACATATATACAGCCATCATTTTTTAAAAATTTTTTTAAGTTAGCAAGAAGAGAAAAATAAGTTATTTCATGAAATGGTGGATCAAAAAAAATAACATCAAAAGACTGAATATTATTCCTCAGAAAATTGCTAGCATCCGAATGAATAATTTCCGCACGATCCGCATTTAAATTAGCTTTATTGTTTTTTAAATTTTCGTAAGCATGGCGATTTTTTTCAACAAAAATGCAGCCACTTGCACCTCGCGATAAAGACTCAAAACCTAACGCGCCACTGCCTGAAAAAAGGTCAAGACAATCTTTGCCGCTCAAATCTTGTCCCAACCAATTAAAAAGTGTTTCTCTAACTCTACCTAAAGTTGGCCTTAAACCATCATGCTCAAAGAAAGAAATATTTTTTCTTTTCCATTGTCCGCCAATAATTTTGACCAAATTTCTTTTAATTTAACTTGCCCCAACAATAACGGTGGTAAATTCATCTAATTTTACCCTTCTCTTAAAAGCGTCTTTTATTTGCTCAGTAGTTACGGCTTTAACCTTTTCAGAAAAAGTTTCTAAATAGTCTAAAGGGTAATTGTAAAAAGCCATCATGGAAATGTAGTTCATGATCTTTTTATTGCTATCAAGTCGCAATGGAAAACCCCCAACCATATTACTTTTGGCGGCCACTAATTCTTTTTCAGTTGGTCCAAAATCAATAAACTCCTTTACCACTTTTTTGACTAAATCAAATGCCTGATCAATTTGCTCTTTTTTTGTTTGAAGGCCTATTTGAAATGGGCCTTTTTCTTGCATCGGCATAAAGTAACTATACACAGAATACACATAACCTTTTTTTTCGCGAACTTCTTCGGTCAGTCTTGACACGAAACCACCTCCTCCAAGAATATAATTACCAACATATAAAGGAAAAAAGTCTTTGTCTCCACGCTTCATTATGGGGTAGCCGAAGTGTAAGTGTGCTTGTGATGACGGATGGTCAATTTTAATTGTCTGGCTTTGATTTAATTTAACCTCTTTGAGAGATTGTAAATTTTTATTTGACGGTAAATCATGGCTAATTTGATTTGCAAACAAAGTAGCTTCTTTTTTTGATAAATCTCCAACTATAACAATGACTGCAGATTTTGGTGAATATGTGCTGTCATAAAAAGACTTTAAATCAGTATCATTGATCTTTTCGACAGATTCCACAAAACCAGAACTTGGAAGTGCGTAGCTATGATCTCCATACATTGCCTTCATAAAAGCTTTACTGCCAATCGAATCTGGCAAAGTATCCGATTGTCTAATACTAGATATATACCTTTGCTTTTCTCTTTCTACAATATCTTTATCAAAATTCGGTTTATGCAAAACAAGTTGGAAAAGTTTGAATGCTTCTTGTTTTTTTTCTGAAAGAGTCCGCAAGCTGAATGAGCTTTTATCTTGATCAAAGCCACTACCAATTTCTGCACCAATTTCGGTAAATTTATTAATAATTTCCTCTTGCTTTAAATTATCAGAGCCTAGAAGCATCATATGATTTGTGAGGGATGCTGTTCCGGCACTTTCAAGCCGATCATATGCACTACCAGCCTTAAAACTTACTTCCACATCAATGATTGGTAAATCATGATTTTTAACAAAAAGTACTCTTGCCCCTTTGTCAGTTATCCAAGAGTCGATATTTACTGCTGCATTAACTGGGAATGCAAAGACAACAAAAAATAGTATTAAACTTCTAATGAACATGAGGTTTTCCTTGTGGTTTTTTATTAGGATCAAGAGGCTGGGGATCTAACGACACAACAGTTAATCGATCATCAACAAAGTATTTTTTTGCCACATCCTGTATTTGACTCGAGCTAACTTTTTTTACATTTTCAATATATTGATCCATTAGGGTATGAGGGTAACCTATAGTTTCCAACTGACCGATCTGCATGGCTTGATAAAAAACAGAATCTTTTTCGTATACCTCACTGGCAATAACACTTGTTTTAATTCGATTTAATTCCTCTTGAGTTACACCTTGATCGACTATTTTTTTAATTTCTTTTTTTATAGCTATTTCAAGTTGCTCAACTGAAACTTCCTCACTTGGTGTAGCATAAAACTCAAACAAACTCAGTCCGCCGCGCGTAATCATGGCGTAACCTGCCCCCGCATTTAGAGCAATTCTTTGTTCATTGACTAGACTTTGATTTAAACGAGCAGCACTGGTATTTGACAGAATGCCAGCTAAAACCTCTAGCGCGTAAATATCTTTGCTGTCTTTTGAAAGATTCTTATCAAGCGCAGGTACTTTGTAAGCCATTTGTAAGTAGCTTAACTTACTTGGTGCTTTTACAATTGCTTTTCTCATCCCCGTTTGCTCTGCTTCAATTTGAGGCTTACGTGCTTTAATTTTTTTTGCTGGAATCGGTCCGAAGTATTTTTGTGCCAATGAAAAAACATCATCTGCTTTCACGTCGCCAGCAACAACTAGAATGGCATTACTTGGTGTGTACCAGTCGTTATACCACTCAAGCGCATCTTCATAAGTCATATTTTCGAGGTCATTCATCCATCCAACCACAGGCCTACCATAAGGATGGGATACAAAAGCAAGTGATTGCATGAGCTCGTTAACTTGAGAAGTTGGCTTATCATCTGTACGCCAACGACGCTCCTCCATCACAACTTGAATTTCTTTATTGAACTCTTCTTCAAGAATAACTAAATTTTGCATTCGATCTGCTTCCATTTTGAGCACCATGGGTAAGTTACTTTTTTCTATTCGTTGAAAATAACAAGTATAGTCAGCACCAGTGAAAGCATTTTCACTTCCGCCTGCTGCTGCTACTATTTCAGAAAATTCACCAGGCTTTGTAGTTTTTGTGCCTTTAAACATCATATGTTCGAGCACATGGGCTACGCCTGTTTTACCGTTAACCTCGTCAATACTTCCGGCACGATACCAAACTTGAGAAATGACAACAGGAGACCTATGGTCCTCCTTAACAAAAATTTTCATTCCATTATCAAGTATTGATTGATGAACTTGAGCATGAATGAAAGTTGGAAACAAAAATAAAAATAAAAATAACTTTTTAAATATCACAGGCAATCCTTAGGTTATAAACTTGTATAATGAAGACATAAACAAGACCATAATAATTTAATTTAGTTCTCAATCCACTTTAATGTTTGATTTTTTAAAAAAGTTAATAAAAAAAGACCCGAAAGCACCGGCGAAACCGAAAGCACCGGCGAAACCGAAAGCACCGGCGAAACTTCCTCAAGTTGAAGAAATAAAAGAGAACAATGAAATAAAACCAGAAAAAAAAGGCCTTTTTTCTTTTGCAGAGAAAATAAAAACAGGTTTATCAAAAACTCGAGAGAAGCTCAGCTCTCAGCTCACACAACTTTTTGTCGGCAATAAAATTGATGAGAGTTTTTATGAAGAATTAGAGATGATTTTATTAACTGCAGATGTTGGAATTAATGCAACTGAAATGTTAATTGCGCAAGTAAAAGATAGAGTAAGTAAAGAAAAAATACAAGATCCTCTCGAACTAAAAGAAATACTTAAGCAAGAATTAAAGATCTTATTAAAGACTATTGAATCTCCTATGCAAATATCGAATGATTTACCCTTTGTTATTATGATGGTCGGAGTAAATGGTACCGGCAAAACAACGACCATTGGAAAGCTAACCAAATTACTTATAGACGATAACAAAACCGTTTTGATTGCAGCAGGCGATACTTTTCGAGCTGCAGCATCAGAACAACTTACCGTTTGGGGGGATCGAAATAAAGTAACAGTTATCACGCAAAAAACTGGAGACCCAAGCGCTGTTATTTTTGATGCCGTCAATTCTGCCAAAGCCAAAAAAATAGATGTAGTGATTGCCGACACGGCTGGAAGATTACCTACGCAAAAACATTTAATTGATGAAATAACTAAAATAAAAAGAGTCATTAATAAGTGTCATGAATCAGGTCCGCAAGAAATTTTGTTGGTTATAGATGCCAACACAGGGCAAAATGCAATCAATCAGCTCAAAGTATTTAATGAGGCATTAGGTATTACAGGTTTAATTATTACTAAACTTGATGGCACCGCAAAGGGAGGAATAGTAGCTGCAATTGCAAAAGATCTTCCCACCCCTATTCGCTTTATTGGCCTTGGTGAGGGCATTGATGATCTTAAAGTGTTTTCAGCAGAAGATTATGTTGAGGCGATGTTTGAGTGATTAAATTTTCAAATGTTTACAAAAGGTATCCAGGTGAAATGGATGCTCTTCAAGATATTTCACTTGAAATTAGTTCAGGTGAATTAATATTTGTAACTGGCCCATCAGGTGCAGGGAAATCCACCTTATTAAAATTAATTTCTGCTGTTGAAAAACCAACTTCAGGCACAATTATATTTGAAAATCAAAATCTTAATTATTTACAAAAAAATGAAATGCCATTTTTAAGAAGAAAATTTGGCATGATTTTTCAAGATCACAAATTGCTCTTTGACAGAACTTGTTACGATAATGTTGCCTTGCCACTTGCAATTAATGAAATTGACCCCTCAGATATTGGTCGTCGTGTTAGAGCTGCGCTAAATAAAGTTGGGCTATTAACAAAAGAAAGGGTGATGCCAATGTCCTTATCTGGTGGTGAACAACAAAGATTAGCCATTGCAAGAGCTATAGTTTCAAGGCCATCAATTTTGATTGCAGATGAACCAACTGCGAATTTAGATAGGGGCTATGCAGATGAAATCATGAATATTTTTTACAGCTTCCAACAAGTAGGGGTAACAGTGATTATTTCAAGTCATGAAATCCCAAAAACAACAATACATTACAAAGAATTTCATCTTATAACCGGTAATTTACAAAATGTTCCGCTTCTTACATAGCCACTACCATGCCTTTGTTCAAGGATTAATTCGTATAAAAGCGAATTGGATTGGCTCTGTCATGATGTTTCTTGTCATTGGTATTACCCTTTCCTTACCTGCCACTGGGTTTTTATTGATTCAAAATGCATCTCAAATATCGAATAAAATTCAATATGAAGCTGAAATTAGTATTTTCCTTAGCAAAGACATTCCATCTGAGCAAATTAATTTTATTCGCTCTGCTCTAGAAAAAAATACATTGATAAAGAAAATACATTTCGAACCAAAACTTGATGCATGGGAAAAGCTTCAGGCACAACTTAAATTGTCATCTATTGAAGATGGGGTATCTAAGAACCCCCTTCCCGATGCCTTTTTTATCTCATTAAATACCTTAGAGACAAAAAAAATTACAACCTTTATTGCTGATCTAAAGACAATCGAGGGGATTGAGGAAATAGTCATCGATGGAGGTTGGGTTAAAAAATTACGGTCTATTTTATACCTGGTAAAAATCGGTATTGTTATTTTGGGCTGCTTGCTCCTTACGGTTCTTATCGTTGTCATTAGTAATACTATACGTTTGCAAACCCTAACTTATCAAAATGAAATTGAAGTCAGTCGCTTGATAGGTGCTACCAATGCTTTTATTCAACGACCCTTTAAATATACTGGCCTTCTCTATGGCTTTGGTGGCGGGGTGATAACACTAGGAATTATAAAAATTATTCTTGCATCATTTAATCTTGTGGCACACCGTGTTGAAAATTTAATGGGTGGGAATATTACCCTTAAAGCATTTTCTCTTGAACAATCGATTCTTATTATAGTTATTGCAATGATTGTTGGTTGGATTGCATCATATATTGCTGCAAAACAGGCAATTCATAAATTAGAAAAAAATTACTAACCTATTGTATTTTCTGGAACTTTTTATTAAAATTAGCACTCTCAATCGATGAGTGCTAAAATATAAGTAAATGATGAACAATTTATCGATAGCAAATATAAATCCTGCTGATGATTTCAATATCTATCAACAGACCATCAATGCATTTCCTTCTTTAACTGCAGAAGAGGAATACAGCCTTGCTATGCGCCTAAAAAAAGAAAATGACCTTGAAGCAGCAAAACAGTTAATTTTATCTCACCTTAAATTGGTCATTAAAATTGCTCGTTCATACAGCGGTTATAACCTACCGCACGCTGATCTTGTGCAAGAAGGCAATATTGGTTTAATGAAAGCTGTCAAAAGATTTGATCCAGAAAGAGGCGTTAGACTGGTATCTTTTGCAATACATTGGATCAAAGCAGAAATACAAGAATATGTTGTAAAAAACTGGCGGCTTGTTAAAACAGCTACTACTAAAGCACAGCGCAAACTTTTTTTTAATCTAAGAAGTTTAAAAAAATCACTAAAACCCTTAAATGTTGAGGAAATTAAATCAATTGCCAAAGAATTAAATGTAAAAGAAGAAGAAGTTAAAGAAATGGAGTATCGTTTTTCGGGTCAAGAAATTGCTATTGATTACTCTGATGATGAGCGCGAAGAAGACTCATTCCGCCCGATCTCTTATTTACAAGATAATGCCCTCGAGCCTTCTGACCAATTATCTGCTCAAGAAGACGAATCTAATGCCTCAGATGGGCTAAAGGATGCGCTAAGTCAACTGGATGAAAGAAGTCGGTTAATTATTGAGGCGCGATGGCTAAATGAAAATAAAGCCAAAACACTGCATGATTTAGCTGATCAATATCAAGTTTCAGCCGAGCGTATCCGTCAAATTGAACAAGCAGCATTGAATAAAATCAAATTGCTTATGTCCCCAAAGTCATAAACGCTTAAAAAATAAAGGCATTCTGATAGAATTCGTCTTTATAAAACGTTTTTTGACTTATGGCTGAACATCCAAATCCTACTGAAATAAAATTGCATCAAGAGTCTCGTCTGTTAGAGATTAAATTTGATAATCAAACAGAGTGTTCTCTGTCTTGCGAATTTTTACGTGTTTATTCTCCCTCTGCTGAAGTTCAAGGACATTCACCAAGTCAGGCAGTTCTTCAAATTGGCAAAGAAAAAGTGAATATAACAAACATCGAACCTATCGGTAACTACGCTATCAAAATAACTTTTTCAGACGGCCATGATACTGGGCTTTATTCTTGGGATTATCTTTATCGTCTAGCAAAGAATTATGAGCAACTTTGGATTGAATATTTGGGAAAACTAGACGCTGCAGGAATTAAAAGGTCAACGGATGAGCAATAATAAAACGCAATTTGGCTTCACTGAAATCGATGAAAATGAAAAGACTGAGAAGGTGAAAGGTGTTTTCAATTCTGTGTCATCAAATTATGACTTAATGAATGATTTAATGTCTTTTGGGTTACATCGGCTTTGGAAAAAAAGTTTTATCGAAAGTGCAAGTTTAAAAGATAATGCAAAAATATTAGATATTGCTGCGGGAACAGCTGACCTTAGCCTTGCCTTTGCCAAAAAAAATAAAACCTACTCAATTTTTCATACGGATATTAATAGCAATATGCTTGAAGAGGGAAGAAAAAAATTGTTCAATCATGGAGTTATTCTTCCTTCAGTAGCCTGCGATTGTGAGGCGCTGCCTTTTTCTGATAATTATTTTGATTGTGTAACCATAGGGTTTGGTTTAAGAAACATGACACAGAAAGAGACGGCACTTAAAGAGGTATATCGAGTTTTATCACCAGGTGGAAAATTACTGATTCTTGAATTTTCTAAAGTATGGAAGCCTCTTGAAAAAATTTACGATATCTTTTCTTTTAAAATTATTCCACGATTGGGTGAAATTATTTCAAAAGATAAAAAAAGTTATCAATATTTAGTTGAATCTATCAGGGTTCATCCTAATCAAGAAGAATTAAAAAAAATAATGGAGAAGACAGGTTTTTTTAACGTGTCTTACAATAATCTGAATGCGGGTATCGCTGCAATACATAAAGGTTACAAAGTATGATTTTAGAGTTCCGAAATTCTATTATCGATCATGTATTAAACCAAAATGATTGGATGCGCGAAAAATTATCACAATATGAAAATAAAGTTATTGCATTAATTATTGGGCCATTTACATTTGATTTTATAGTTTGTTCAGATGGAAATTTAAAAACAATTAAAAATCCAAGTAATAGTGACACAAAAATACAAATGAGTATTGATGCATTCATTAAAACATTTATTACCAAAGAAAAAAAAGGTATTAATATCAGTGGTGATATAAATCTTGCAAGAGATTTTGCTGACATTTTAAGTGCTATTGAGTGGGATATTGAGGATGATTTAAGTCGTATATTTGGAGATATTGTAGCGCATGAAATTTCGCAAGCAGGCAAATCTTTTATGCAACAAAATAAAAGAAATGTGCTTGAAATCTCTGGGGCTCTCGTCGAGTTTTGGCAGGAAGAAAATAAAATTTTATCAAAAAAAAATGATGTGCATGAATTCATCAAAAATGTCGATCATTTAAATGAGGACGTTGATCGCTTTGAAGCCAGGCTTGATAAATTTTTACAGAGTGAAGCGTTATGAGTTTCTTTCGATTTATCTATGTTATTTTCATAGCGCTGAGATTTCGGCTTGATGAATTTTTTTCATCCAAATTTATCCGGTGTATCCAAATTATTCTCTCGCCAATTCGATTACTCACCACAAACAAATTAAGCCGTGCTGAACGGTTAAGAATAGCTCTGGAAAATTTAGGTCCAATTTTTGTAAAATTTGGTCAAATGTTATCAACACGAAGGGACCTTCTTCCAACTGATATTGCAGATGAACTAGCGAAGCTGCAAGATCAAGTGCCCCCTTTTGATTTTTCATTCGTCAAGCAGATTGTCGAGGCAGCTTACAAACAACCCATATTTAAACAGTTCAAGCAATTTGATGAATCTCCAGTCGCCAGTGCCTCTGTCGCTCAAGTCCATTTTGCTACATTACAAGATGGCAAAGAGGTGGCTGTAAAAATACTCCGTCCTAAGATAGAACAACAGGTCAAAAGAGATATTCAATTGCTTTATTGGATTGCCTCAATTTTACAAATAATATGGTCTGATGGAAAAAGATTAAAACCAAAAGAAGTGGTCACTGAATTTAGTAAACATACTGCTACCGAACTAAATTTATTGTTAGAGGCGGGACATTGCTCGCATCTATATGAAAATTTTCAAGATAAAAAACTCTTGATTGTTCCTGAAGTTTTTTGGGATTATTGTCATGAAAATATCATGGTGATGGAAAAAATGGATGGTATTCCTGTAAGTAATATTAAAGAACTTAATCGGCATAAAATTGATATTGCAAAACTTGCAAGAGACGGTGTTGATATTTTCTTTACACAAGTATTTCGTGATGGTTTTTTTCATGCAGATATGCACCCTGGTAATATCCAAGTGGCTAAAGATGGCCGTTACATTGCACTCGATTTTGGCATTATGGGAACGCTAACCGAAAGTGACAAGCATTACCTTGCAAGAAACTTTGTATGTTTTTTTAAGAAAGATTATCGCGGGGTTGCAGAGGCACACCTTGAATCTGGTTGGGTACCAAGTGACACGTCAGTTGATGAATTTGAAAATGCTATTCGATCTGTGTGTGAGCCGATATTTAACAAACCTTTAAAAGACATATCCTTTGGCAAATTACTGATCCGTCTATTTCAGACATCGAGGCAATTTAATATGGAAATTCAACCCCAATTAACCATGTTACAAAAAACGCTTCTGAATGTTGAAGGCTTGGGACGTGAGCTTGACCCTAATTTAGATCTTTGGGTAACTGCAAGGCCATTCCTTGAAAAATGGCTAAAGGAACAGACTGGCCCAAAAAAAATATTCCAATCACTAAAAAAAGAAATGCCACAAATCATTGAACTCTTACCAAGACTTCCTAAACTTATCGAAGCTTATCTGAAACATAATAGTCATGAAGCAAAAATAGAAATTCAGAATTATCAGCAAGATATTAGACAGCTAAAAAAATCTAATCAACATATAAAAATAATCTTCACCATCATATTTATTTTGTTTATTATTCAATTTTTATTTTTATTTTAAAAAATTAATTATGCTTTTTTGGTTTGTTATTCTATACATTCTTTTTTCAGTGGGTATTGGACTGTTTGTAGCAACCAAAGTTAAAAATACGCGTGACTTTGCGATTGCTGGCAGGCATCTACCTTTACCTGTTGTTATTGCTACTGTTTTTGCCACTTGGTTTGGAGCCGAGGCAATTTTTGGTGTCTCATCTACTTTTGTTGAGGAGGGATTAACCGGGGTTGTAGCGGATCCCTTTGGAGCAAGTTTATGTCTTGTTATCGCAGGAATACTTTTTTCAAAATATTTATATAAACTTAACATCATCACCCTTGGTGATTTTTACCGAAAACGTTACGGTAGATCAATCGAAGTGCTTACTACTTTGGCAATTATGGTGTCTTATTTGGGTTGGGTTGCAGCTCAAATTAAGGCGCTTGGTTTAATTCTTAATATTGTCTCAGATGGTGCGGTATCTGAACAGATGGGTATGGTACTTGGAACGTTTGTTGTTTTAACTTATACAACACTGGGTGGTATGTTGTCAGTAGCCATCCTTGATTTTATTCAAATGATTGTTGTAATCAGCGGTTTGCTATTTATCGGTTATGTGGTGTCAGGATTGACAGGCGGCGTGCAGCCGGTGTTGGAAAGTGCATACAATAATGGGCGTTTAGATTTTTTTCCCAAAGGAAATATTTGGATATGGATCACATTTATTGGAACATGGATGACAATGATGCTAGGCTCGATTCCACAGCAAGATGTTTTCCAAAGAATTACATCAGCCAAAAGTGCAAAAATTGCATTGTGGGGTTCTGTATTTGGTGCTTTAATTTATTTTTGCTTTACTTTTGTGCCAATGTTTATCGCTTATGCAGCAACATTAATTAATCCTGATTTTTTCCTTGAAATAGCTCAATTGAATTCACAGAAAGTTTTACCATTGCTCATCACTAACTACACCCCTATTTTTGCCCAAGCAATTTTTTTTGGTGCAGTTATTTCCGCCATCATGAGCTGTTCCTCGGCTACCTTGTTAGCTCCATCAGTCACGTTTGCTGAAAATATTGTACGTAGCTTTTATCCCAACATGACAGATAAACAATTTTTAAACGTAATGCGTTTATGCCTTGTTAGTTTTTCTATGATCGTCTTAGTTTATGCGTCGTATTCTGAATTAAGTATTTTTCATATGGTGGAATCGGCTTATAAAATAACCTTAGCAGGGGCTTTTACACCCTTAATTTTTGGAATCTTTTGGAAGAAAGCCAATGATTTCGGTGCATTATGTTCCATCATTGGCGGTATCGGAACTTGGATTATTATGGAATTTATCTTTGGCGAGGATATCCTCATTCCGGCACAGCTTATAGGTCTCCTCGTGAGTATGTCATGTATGATTTTTGCATCGCTGTTGACGCAAAAAAGGTATCCCGTTAAATTTCATTTAAGTATGTAATTATTTTTGACAAATTTTACAAAAAAAACTAGAGCGCTGGCCTAATATGATTTTTTGAATTGGATTCTGGCATTGGTAACATGGCAAGCCTTCTCTGCCATATACTTGATGTTCTTGCTGAAAATAGCCCAACTTACCATCAACCGAAGTGAAATCATTTAATGTGCTGCCTCCTTTTTGAATAGCTGCATTCAAAACAAACTTAATTGCATTTACTAATTTATTAACGTCCTTCTTTGTTAGTTTTAATGATTGCTTTTGCGGTCGAATGTTGGATAAAAATAGTGCCTCGCTTGCGTATATATTTCCTACCCCAACAACCAGATGTGCATCCATGAGGCTATTTTTTATGCATTGTTTTTTAGCTCTGAGTTTTTGGTATAGGTAACCCGCATTAAAATTTTCGCTTAGTGGTTCTGGGCCAAGTGATTTAATAAGAAAATGCTCATTAATCTCAGTCGTTACCCAATGCATTGAGCCAAATCGTCGTGGGTCATGATAACGCAAGGTCTTATTGTTATTAATAAATTTAAAGATAACATGATCGTGCTTTTCAGCTTTTGCATTGCCGTTAATGATCTGCATACGGCCGGACATGCCTAAATGGATAATCAGTGTGCCGTGCTCAAAATTAATGTAGAGGTATTTCGCGCGCCGACTAATAGACCTTATGGATTTGTCGGTCAGTATTTTATTTAAGTTTGGATTGACTGGCCACCGTAATGAGCCGTTGCGAATGATAATTTCTTTTATTGTTTGATCCACTAATGGCAACAATCCTTGCCGAGTTGTTTCAACCTCCGGCAATTCAGGCATTAGTCACTGTTCTCTTTGATCATTACATGAGGATTTAACATGGTAAACCCAAGGTCACCTGGAAAATGATAAAGAAGCCCTTCATCTTTTCTGTAAAGGGTCAGCTCGGGGGATTCTTGAATACGATAAAAGGTAACTTTTTTACCATTCTCAAACAATATATCAAAACTCTTATAGCCAATACGTGGATCCATTTTATAGGGCTCTACAGAGGTGGCTGCCAATTTTTCCCAAGTAATTTCATACCACTCATCCATCTGTTTTGAATCGGCAGCTACATTGTCTCCTTGAACCGACCAATTAGCATAATCTTTGTTAACTCTTAAACGATTCTCTTGCCACTGTTCAAGTCTGGAAAAATCAAAACTCTTAATTTTTTCAAAACGTGCAATTGGATTTTTATCAATTAACTCCAGCGGCTGAAAAGTTGCAGTTTCAGAAAATCCCCCACTAATTAAATAGACATGGTTGTTATATAAAATATATTGATCTTCGTTGACTGGATTATAAGTGCCAAATAAGAAAGTCACCTCTTCCACTTTGTTTGCAAAAGTAATTTTAAGCTCTGGTTTTTCTAACCCATACTTTTCTAAATCATTAGCAGGCAACTTAACTGGGCTTGTTGTCGCCAAAATGCCGAGAACTCTATAAACATAGAGTTCGTCAGCACGCGCTTGGTAAGGCTTCATCATGCGCCAGCCTTGCTCAGTTAGTTTAAACTGTGTTGGTTGGCGTGAAGGAAACTCAATATTTATTTCACTAAAATCAGAAAGTTTTAAGCTAGAAATCTCAATGCGACTATCATCAACAGGATCTTGTCGTGAACTATTCCAAGCATAAAACCCGCCAATTAAAACAATGATCAATAAAACAATATTTACAGTCCAGCTGGGTTTCATCGTTAAGCTTTTCTTCGTCTAAACCAGAACAAGAACCCTAAAATAAATAAGCCAATAGGAATAAAGAATTGAAACATATGAAATACCGTCCATGCCACAAAAACTGATTTTGCATCACTGGGTATCGTTACATTTACATCTTTTAACGGTGTTGGTTGTATGGTAATTAATGAATCATCCCCCACTAACCAATTGATCATATTTATACCTAAATCAAGATTACCCCCTGAAGTGATAAAGTTATTGGATAAAAAAGATGCATTACCGATCACAACAACACGTTGGCCTTTTTCTCCAAATTTTCTGTTTAGGGCTACTGCAATATTAATAGGGCCAGCTTGATCATTATTCGCATCAAACACTAATTTATCTTGCTTACTCTTATTGGGTGCAGGTAGCCATCCTGTCGCCCCTACCTCAATAAGATTTGAAACTTCCCAACCATTTTCATAGGTGCCTATTGCTTTGACTTCATGCGCATCAAGATACTGCGTTCTTAGCATAAAATTCTGTGTGATTGGATGATTGGCATACGCCAATGCGAAAGTCATATCTTCATTTCCACCAAATTGCAAAGAACCTGGGTCAACAATTTTCGTTTGCGATACTTCAAGACCAATATATTTAGCAACCTCTTCCAGGCCTTGAAGATTGGCGTCATCTAATAACCATAAAAGATTTCCTCCATTTTCCAAGTAATGAACAATTTTTTTTGCTTCAACTTTTGTAACAGGAACTTGAGGGCTGGCAACCACAAACATCGAGCCTTCTTTGGGTATGTCATTAAGAACCGTTAAATCAGGGTTGGAAAATTTGAACCCTCTTTTTTCAAGTTGTTTTCCAAATTCACCTAAATCATTATTTTTTAAGCCCAACAAATTTTTTTCACCATGACCATCAAGGTACATAATTGGCTTTTCATTAGTTCTTGATAATCGTACCAATAAATTTGTTAACTCTTGTTCAGCAAACGGCGGCACGATGTGCTCTGTTCTTTTATTGAACTCAACAATAACTTCGCCATCGGTGCGTATTCCCAAATCTTGCGCAAGTTTAGGCTCCTCTGTTGGATTAATAAACTTAATTGTAATATCGGGTTTTTCTCTTTGATATTTTTGAATAAAGTTAATCATACTTTGTCGAAATGTATCATTTTGACTAACATTGTCATTGGTAGCAAAAACCGTCAGGTTTACGGGCCCCTTCATATTTTTGAGTATCTCAACGCTGCCTTTTGTTAGTACGCTGCGATTCGCTTGCGTAATATCAGCAGTAAAAGTGAACTGCTTCGATAAGAAACCAAGCAAAATAATGAGTGCTATAAACACAATCACAAAAAAACTATTTTGCATCAACAATTGTAATTTAAGTTTTTTATTTGCTTTCATTGCTAACCTCTGAGCCGATCTGAATCTAATCGACGTATCGTTAATAATAAAAAAGTTAATGTGAAGAGAAGGAAGTAAACAATGTCAGCACTTTCAATAATACCCTTTGAGAATGATTGGTAATGTCTAAGTAACGAAATGTGATTAAACCAATGGTCTGGTGCGCTGGCATAGTAGCGGCCAGCCATCATAAGCGCAATCAGTGCAATAAAACTCAAAACTGCAGAAATTATCGGTTGACTGGTCAGCGATGAAAAAAAAGTTCCCAGCGCTACGAATGATGAAATCAATAAAATCAGGCCAAAAGAATTGGCTAATAAATAGCCAAAATCAATATCTGCCCATATATTCATGGTGGCTAGCATGATAAAAATATATATTACTAAAATGCTCAGGAAAATGAGTAGGCCCAAGAATTTTCCAACAACAATTTCTGTAATTGAGATGGGTGCGCTAAACAAAAATGGGAGTGTCATCCCTCGTCTCTCTTCACTAATCAACTTCATCGTTAAGATAGGTATCGCAAAAGACATTAAAAAAGCTGCATTCCCATAAATTTGACCGCCAACAAAAATAGTTACGCCCACTCGCTCTGCGGGTCGAATAGCGCCCGACATTACTTGAAAGTAATTGTCCATACCACTTAAATATTGTGTACCGAACCCAAACATGAGCAACGCTAAGATAATCCATCCCATCGGCGAAGCAAAAATACTTTTTAGTTCTTTTCTGACAATATTAAAGATCATCGTTTAATTTCCCAACATGGTTAATTGCGCAAAAATATCTTCCAAACTGGTCACATCTGGCGCAATATGAAATAGTCCCCATTTATTTTTTGCACAGAGTGTGGCAAGTTTTTCTGCATCAACAGTTTTTTTGAAATAGAAGCGAAATAAATTATTTTCAATTTTTTCAACCTTAACAATATACTCAATCGAAGAGAGCTCTTTCATTGAAGGCGCTTTAGAAAGACCAACTTGTAATTTATTGCCAATACGCTGTTGCTTCAAATCTTCGATAGAACCATGAAAGACTAGGCTGCCTTGATTAATAATTTGCACACGATCACAAACCATTTCTACTTCAGGCAAAATGTGTGTTGAAAGAATAACACTATGGTTCTTTCCAATTTCTTTAATTAATTTTCTTATTTCGCGAATTTGAATAGGGTCCAATCCCACTGTGGGTTCATCAAGAATGACAATTTCTGGATTATGGATAATGGCTTGTGCAATACCAACACGTTGTTGATAACCATTCGATAAATTTTCTATTAAGCGTTTGCTCATGTGCGTAAGTCCACATCGCTGCTTGGCATTGTCTACCGATGATTTTATATTTTTTGAGGCAACATTGTGAAATCTTGCAGCGATGGTTAAAAACTCATCAACAGTTAATTCTTTATATAAGGGCCTTACTTCGGGTAAATAACCAATTAATGACTTTGCTTTTTTTGGCTCTTCAATAATATCAAATGGTCCGATTTTTACTGAACCATCTGTAGGGGCTAAGTTTCCAGTTAACATTCGCATGGTGGTCGACTTACCAGCTCCATTGGGTCCCAAAAAGCCTAACACCTCTCCACGCTTTAAATTAAATGTCACATCTTTCACGGCAAAGTTTGGTCCAAACTGCCTGGATAAATTTTTTGCTTCTAGCGATATAGTCATTTTAATTAGCTTATATAATTCTGATAGAACAGATCATTTTTAATAAAAAAAGTTTACAAAATTTAAGAACACTGAATTATATGCAAAAAAAGGTGTCATTAAAACTGATATTATTATTTAGTTATAGTTTAAACTTTTAAAAACACCTTAAATCGAAAGCTTTTATGCCAAATTTTTTCATCAAGATATTACTTATGCTTCTTATTTTCTCATATTCTGCAATGGCAGAAGTGGAAGAAAAATTTGACGTAAATCAGCCGGCCAAGATACAACAAACCACACCCGAGTTTGTCTATAAGTTTCTGCTGGCAGAAATTGCTACGCAACGTGGTGACCTCAATTCTGCTGGCCATATTTTTCTTGATTTAGCTAAACTGACCAAAGACATTAGCATTGCAAGGCGCGCTACCGATATTGCTGGTTTTGCGAGAAATGGCAGGCTTGCTATGGATTCTGCTCAAGTTTGGAGTGAGCTGGATGAGAGCTCAATCGAAGCAAAACAAATCTTAGCCGAACTCTTTATTGCTAGCGGTAATTTAGCCAAGGCAAAACCATTAATCACGGAACTATTAAAACAAGAAAAAACCCGAGCTGACGGTTTTTTGTATTTAAATAGCTTGCTAGCAAAAGTAGAAAATAAAAAAAATGCTTTACGATTTATTATAAATGTCGCACAACCCTATCCAAAATTAGCCGAAGCACATTTTAGTATTGCGCATGCCGCTTATTTTGCTGGTGACAAGAAATTGGCTGAAAAAGAATTAGATATTGTCGATGCATTAAATCCTAAATGGGAAACTGCTGTCTTATTTAGGGGCTTTATACTCGCGCAAGAATGGCCTGAAAAAGCACTCGAATATTATCAAAGCTATTTAAAAAAGTATCCAGCATCAAATGAGGTGCGACTGGAATATGCCAAAACGCTTACCAATTTAAAAAAGTATGAGCAAGCAAAAAAAGAATTTCTTAAACTTGTAAACGGCTCACTTGCCTCAGCAGAAATAAGTTTAACCGTTGCCTTGCTTGCACTAGAGCTTGGTGATTCAAAGTTGGCCGAAGAGTATTTAAATCAAAGCTTGGAGCGTGGCTACAAGCAACCCGATAAGGTATATATGTATCTGGCACGAATTTACGAAGAGCGCCGTGAGGCAAAAAAAGCTATTTCTTATCTTGATAAGATTGTCTCAGGTGAATTTTTTATGGATGCAAAACTTTATGCTGCAGAAATTATCGCGCAAAATCAGTCCATTGATGATGCTGTAAACTCATTAGACCAGTACAAAAATCTTAATGAACTTGAGAAATTAAGGTTTATACAAGCAAAAACCTCTCTTTATTTTAATAATAATCGTGCACAAGATGCTTGGACATTAATGTCAAAAGAGGAGGAGAATTTTAAAAATGTGCCTGAGTTTAAATTTGATTATGCTTTGCTTGCAGAAAAAATGGGTAACACGTTATTAATGGAGCAACTTTTAAAAGAAGCCATTAAATTAAAACCTGACTACGCGCTTGCATATAATGCCTTAGGCTATTCTTTTGCCGACAGAAAGATAAAATTACAAGAAGCAAAAAAATACATCGAGATAGCATTGTCTATTCAACCCAACAACCATTATATTTTAGACAGTATGGGCTGGGTCTATTTTCGTTTAGGCGATCTTGATATTGCCTACCAATTTGTTAAGAAAGCCTACGATATTCAAGCAGACCCTGAAATTGCAGCACATCTTGGCGAAATTCTTTGGAAACAAGGCAAACGTAATGAAGCAAAACAAATATGGAATAATTCACTCAAATCTAACCCCTCCAATACTGTCTTGGTAGAAACTTCCCAAAGATTACAATGAAATAATGAGATTAATTATAACTTTCATTCTGATTCAGGCCCTGACAAGTTGCGCAACCTTTAGGCCTCAAGAGAATGATAAGTTAATTAATTATCATGAGTATGAAAAGTCAATTTCGGAAGTTGAGCTAGAAAACTTCAACGCAAGCAGTAAATTTACCTTTTACGTGAAAGACAAAGGCTATAGTGGTAAATTAGTTTGGCAATCGGCAAGCAATGTAGATACCGTATTCTTATTTAACCCATTTAATACGGTAATTGCCAAAATAAAACTAAATCCAACCACAAAAGAATTTGCAATTTTTACGCAAGAAAATAGTGCAGATATCGCACAGTTTCATGACTTCTTAAAAAAGGATGACAATATTTTTTTAATGCGGCAATTTATTTTACACAGACCTTTATTTGAAGATAAAAATATTGTTGTTAATAATAAACATTGGAAGATAACTTACAAAGATTCGCTACCATCAAACAAAACAAAACAAATATCATTTGAAAAAAATGATATCCGTCTCGACATCCTCTTTACCTCATGGAAAAAATAAATAATTTAGAGACAAAAGATTTTTGTAAATTTTTAGCCCCTGCAAAAATAAATATTTTTCTTAAGGTGTTATCCAGGCGGTCTGATAATTATCACAATATTCAGAGCGTCTTTCAATTGATTGATTTATTTGACGAGCTCTACTTTCGTCCAAGGCAAGACACAAAGATTGTGTTACAAGATGCCGGAAATATAAAAAATAATTTAATTATGCAGGCTGCAAAAAAAATTCTAAATAACACTTCTTATGGCGTAGATATCATCCTCAAAAAGAATATTCCTATTGGCGCTGGTCTTGGTGGAGGCAGCTCTAATGCAGCATTAACTTTGATGGCTTTAAATAAATTATTTAAATTAAACTTAAGCCAAAAGGAATTGATGGGTATCGCATTAGAAATAGGTGCGGATGTACCCTTTTTTATCTACGGAAAAAATGCATGGGCTGAAGGTATTGGAAATATTTTTACCCCAATCGAAATTGCAAATAATTCTTATCTTCTCGCTACAACAGAACTCAACATATCTACCAAAAAAATATTTCAAGCATTCAAATTGACAAAAGAGTCAATTCCTATGAAAATAGCGACCTCGCTGGATGATAATTTATACCATTTGAGTCAAAATGATTTACAAACGGTTTGTTTTGACTTGTATCCAGAAATGCGAGAAACCTATGAATGGATGTCGCAATTTGGGCAGATTAAGATGACTGGTAGCGGTTCAGTCCTGTTTTGCAAGTTAGATGAAAATCAGAAACTTGCCCTTAAAACAGTCCGTAAACCTGCTAAAATTACACTTTTCATGGTAAGGGGTTTATCGATTCATCCTTTCTACGCAATCGATTAATTGGGGAGTCGCCAAGCTGGTTAAGGCACAGGGTTTTGATCCCTGCATGCGAAGGTTCGAATCCTTCCTCCCCAGCCAACTTTTTGGGAGGCAATATTGAACACAAAAGACCTCATGGTATTTGCAGGCAGTGCGAATCTCCATCTTGCAGAAAAAGTCGCTGAACATCTAAATATTAAATTAGGTAAGGCAACAGTCGGTCGCTTCAGTGATGGTGAGACCATGGTTGAGTTATTAGAAAATGTTCGAGGCAAAGATGTTTTTGTGCTTCAATCCACGAGCCACCCCACTAACGATCACCTCATGGAGATTATGGTGATGGTTGATGCACTTCGTCGCTCCTCAGCCGCGAGAATTACTGCTGCCATTCCCTATTTAGGCTACTCAAGACAAGACAGAAGGCCACGTTCTGCTCGCGTTGCTATTACTGCAAAAGTTGTTGCCAATATGCTAACTAGCGTGGGTGTTAATCGACTTTTAACGATGGATCTTCACTCTGACCAAATCCAAGGTTTCTTTGATATCCCCGTGGATAACATTTATGCCACCCCCGTTTTACTCGAGGATCTCATGAAAAAAGCTTATGAGAACTTGGTTATTGTCTCACCCGATGTTGGTGGTGTCGTAAGGGCGCGTGCCTGTGCAAAAATTTTAGGTTCAGATCTTGCTATTATTGACAAACGTCGTCCGAAACCAAATGTATCTGAAGTGATGAACATTATTGGCGACGTTGCCAATAGAACGTGCGTCATTATTGATGATATTGTTGATACGGCAAATACGCTATGTGAAGCTGCATCGGCTTTAAAAAAACAAGGGGCTACACATGTCGTAGCGTATGCTACCCATGCCATTTTTTCTGGCGATGCAATTGATTCAATTGACGCTTCTGAGCTTGATGAAATTGTAATTACTGATACAATTACGCTGCGCCAAAATTTGAAAAAATCAAAAAAAATTAGGCAAGTATCAGTCGCAAAAATTATGGCAGAGACCATTAGGCGTATTAGTCATGAGGACTCCGTGAGTTCTCTCTTTATGGACTAATTTTTACAACAGATACATTTGGTCGCGAATGTATTTTAAATTGGAGTATTAATAATGAAAATTGCAATTAAAGCCAACGAAAGAGTGGTTCAGGGAACGGGTGCGAGCCGCCGTCTTCGCCATTCTGGCAGAATACCAGGAATTCTTTATGGTAATCATAAGGAGGCCAAAAGTATTGAGTTTGACAACAAAGAATTGCTTTTAAAGTTCAGGCATGAAGCATTTCATGCATCAATTCTTACCCTTGAACTCAGTGGGGAAAAAGAATCCGTCATTCTTCGTGACTATCAACTTGATCCTGTAAAAAATAAATTATTGCATGTCGATTTTCAAAGAATTAATGAAAAAGAAAAATTACATGTAAAAGTCCCATTCCATTTTGTCAATGAAGAAACTGCCCCAGGAGTGAAACTCGAGGGTGGAATTGTTTCGCACATCATGACTGAAGTTGATATTGCCTGTTTACCAAAAGATCTTCCACAGTATATCGAAGTGGATCTAGGTGCACTAAATATGGGTGAATCAATTCATTTGTCAGAGATTAAAATTGCAGAAGGTATTGAACTGACCCCTTTAACTCATGGTAATGATGCTGCAGTGACCTCAATTACGAAACCTAAAGTCGTTGTCGAAGTTGAACCAACAACTGAGGGTGATGAAACACTTGAAGCAGGTTCTGAAGAGAAGAGTGAATCAGAAGGTTCCGAAGAGGCAAGTTCTGACTCTGCAAATGAAAGTAGCGAAAGCGAATCTTAAGAAATTTTCATTAAATTTAGCCCTCTTTTCGAGGGCTTTATTTTTTTATGCATAAAATCAAACTTTTTGTTGGGCTCGGTAATCCAGGGGAGCAATACGTTGAAACGCGGCATAATGTGGGTTTTTGGTGGATTGACTTTATTGGTCAAAATCATAAATTGTCGCTTAAAAATTCAAAAAAATATTTTGGGGAATTTTCTAAACATAATGAGGATGGAGAAGTTTTTTTTCTAAAACCCTCTACATTTATGAACGACAGTGGCAAGTCTGTGCAGGCCTTAGCAAAATTTTATAAGATTGAACCTGAAGAAATATTGGTAATTCACGATGAATTAGATATACAACCCGGTACAGCAAAACTCAAGTTAGGGGGAGGTCATGGAGGTCATAACGGGCTGAAAAGTATTCAAACCTCTCTTGGTTCAAATAATTTTTGGCGCTTGAGAATTGGTGTTGGCCATCCAGGTGATAAAAGCAAAGTTATTGGATATGTTCTAAATAAACCATCCAAAATTGAAATGCAATTAATTCAGGAATCAATCATAAATAGCTATAAAGTTTTTTCTTATATTATGTTGGGGCAATTTGAAAAAGCCATGCTAAATCTTCACTCGGTAAATTAAATGGAAAAACTATGAAATGTGGCATTGTTGGACTTCCTAATGTCGGTAAATCAACGCTTTTTAATGCAATAACTAAGTCTGGCATTGATGCAGAAAATTATCCATTTTGCACAATTGAACCTAACATAGGAATTGTTGAGGTACCCGATGACAGATTAGAGGCGCTTGCAAAAATTGTTCAGCCAGAAAAAATACAACCGGCTATAGTTGAATTTGTAGATATTGCAGGACTGGTGGCCGGTGCATCTAAAGGCGAAGGACTAGGTAACAAATTTTTAGCCAATATCAGAGAAACTGATGCAATTATGCATGTGGTCAGATGTTTTGAAGATGAAAATATCGTCCACGTTGATGGAAAAATTAATCCTGTAAGTGATATCGAAACCATCAACACAGAACTGATACTTTCTGACATGGAGACTTTAGATAAAGCAATCCTGAGAGAATCAAAAAAATCAAAATCAGGTGATAAAGACGCAAAAAGATTATTAGAGATTTATAAAAAAATCGAAGATAGTTTTAATGATGGTTTACCAGCAAGTGCTGTGCAATTTGATAAAGATGAATTATTACTCATCAAGCCGCTTTGTTTAATTACGATTAAGCCCATTATGTTTGTCGCTAATGTCGATGAAAATGGATTTGAAAATAATACATTGTTGGATGAAGTTAAAAAATTTGCTGATAAAACTAAAGCACCTGTTGTCGCAGTTTGCGCAAAAATTGAATCGGAAATTTCAGATTTGAATGAAGACGAAAAATTAATTTTTTTATCTGATTTAAACCTGACAGAACCAGGTTTGAACAGAGTTATAAAAAATGCATACACTCTATTGGGTTTACAAACATACTTCACAGCGGGAGTCAAAGAGGTTAGAGCATGGACCACAAAAAAAGGAGCGAGTGCGCCAGAGGCTGCTGGGGTAATACATACAGATTTTCAAAAAGGATTTATACGCGCTGAAGTGATAAATTATGATGATTATATAGCCAACAGCGGTGAACAAAAATCAAAAGCATCTGGAAAAATGCGATTAGAAGGCAAAGAATATATCGTTCAAGATGGCGATGTAATTCATTTTAGATTTAACGTCTGATTATCCTTTGACTTATTAAGTTTTAAAAAATATAATCACACGCTTATTTCGTCTTGGTGATGTAGCTCAGCTGGTTAGAGCGCAGGATTCATAATCCTGAGGTCGAGAGTTCAAGTCTCTCCATCA
>ENA-UOXV01000441-UOXV01000441.1-marine-metagenome-genome-assembly--contig:-NODE-441-length-58699-cov-6.064542_pt1 | contig 58699 bp, 44 predicted proteins | sample MGYA00238165_ERZ766961 | MGnify/ENA primary metagenome ERZ766961 (study PRJEB28924, sample SAMN03173240) | marine metagenome | biome: Marine; feature: Water; material: Subsurface seawater | place: North... | reverse complement strand
CTCTGCCCAAGCAGAGCAGCGGAGCATACAAGCAACTACCCTAAACCCTAAACCCGAAACCCGAAACCCGAAACCCGAAACCCGATTGCCTTATTGTATCACAATCGCGATGCAACAAATGCCGCCGTTCGGCGATCGCATCCACAAGACACACGCATGCGGGCCACCAAGTCATACTGCGCTATTTCGCCTGAGGTCTCAAGCATCCTTGGGCGCTGGCTGCGGCGCAGCACCTGCGACAACGCCCGCAAGTCCCGGGAGCATGATCCAGGTTCCTGCCGCGAGGACGGTTCACCATGGGATCATTCGATCAGCGTGGGACAGCCGGGCGGGATGCGCCAATTTCCGCGTCGCTGGTCGCGATCACAAAGCGTGCAGGTGCGCGAGTCGGATCGGTGCATTCGCATGAGAGCATGCCTTCTCGGCCGGGGGATCGGAAGGAGCGAGGGAGTGTGCGGGGCGGTACCGGCGATGAGAGTGAGCGCCATGCCAAAGGCCGCCGAAAACCACTTCGGAACCTGCACACACAACTCGCCCTATCAGTGCCGCGAAACAGTTTGTGAGATGCGGGCGACAGTTGAGTGGTCAGTGCAGCTTTCAAGGTTCCGTGGCCAAGGATGCTGGTTCCGACCTGCGGAGCGAAGCGCAGGACGCTGTTGACCGCGGTGATGAGCAGATACAGCGGCCCGTAATAGAGAAGGAAGGCGAGTCCGAAGAAGAGGCTGGCAGACGGTTTCGCTTCGCGTCAGGCGTTGGGCGCGAATGAGCTCGCATCGGGCCAATCGCATCGCTCAACGGCAGCAACACGGATTGAAAGGTAATCACGGGGGACGGTTCGGCGCAGGAGACGCGCCACGAAGACGCGCGATGGCGGCATTGATGGTGTTTCCGCCGGTCTTGCCCCAGAGGAGGAACCAGCAGAGCGCTTGCACAGAGAGCGCATAGGCAGGGCGAGTGGCCGCTGAGAGCTCCGCAAACGCCTTATCGACCCTGGCACCGCGGCCGTTTTGCTCCGCGAAGGAGCGGGCGAACACGACCGCGGGCTCTTGCTTGGCAACGATTTCCTCGCCTGTGCTTGCCTGCAGGCCAGCGGGGTCCTCGACCCCCGCCATGCGCGCAAGCTCGCCATGCAGACCCGTACAGTACGGACACGGGTCGACCGAATTGACCACACACATGACTGATTCGCTCACTGCCGGGTCAACGGCAGCCGGGCCGACGTACGCGCCCGCGATGCGCGGCAGGCTCAAGAGGACGTCGCGGTGGTCGCGAAGGCAGCTTGCAGCATCCCAAGTTCTCTTGCCGCTATCTGCCATACGCATCGGCACGCCCAGGGGGCGAGAGCTCCGTGGAACTGCCAAGCGGGGTAGCGGGGTGAGCGGCGGCGCGAATGCTGCCGCCACGAGCAGGTGGCATGCGATCAGAGCGACCCTCATGTCGAAAGATAAAGAACCAAACTCGACAGTTCGGAGTTCGGAGTTGGGCGAAGTTGGGAACTCCGATCCCGAATTTTTTCGAAGAGAAATCACAACAAACCGACCTGGCGGGATGGAGCAGCCAGACATGGTGCGCGAAGAAGTCTTGTTGCGCGAGTCGCTGGACCATTCGATGGATAATTACCTGCCACCCTCACCAGCAATCAGCACGAAGGCAGGCGAGGGCGACATGAGCGTGTCGGACCTCACGTCCATCGGATTCGACTCCAATATGAGCGGCGACTTCCAGATGATGCCCAGTACGCCGCTGAAGTCTGCCCGAGGTGGCCAAGATGAAAACGACCCCCTCTCGTGAGTAACCACATCAGATTCCCTGCCGTGTGCGTGCGAGGCTTCGGGCCATGAGTGTGCGGCATGAAGTGTTGCAATCGGTGCTGCTGGCAGGGCATTGCTTCGCGAGCATCACTATCGCGCGCTGCTCATGATCGCCAAGCTCATGCAGGACGCTGTAAAAAGCCCCTGTCATGGTATCGTACATGCACAGGCGCAATTCAGATATGGTGCGCTGATCATGGCGTGCTCGTCGATGGGCACGCTCGCGCTGCAGCGGGACGTGCTGTCTCGCGCATCTGCGCTCCACGCGTTCACAGAGGGCATATCTGGTTTGGCTGAGCGCGGGGATTACGGCACGCTTCGCAGCGAGCTTCGGTTGCATTCCGGTCATGTGCGTGATCTTCGCACGCTGCGCGCTCACTTCCTCGCAACCCTTCCTTGGATCTCCATGCCTTGCTCTCTGCGCGCAGAGGCCAAAATGCACAAGGACGCGCTAATGGCTGCATCTATCGGAGCCGATTGCGTGCTCGAAACCGCTCAAGCAGCTGCGCTCCGAGCTCTGGCGCTTCCTGGGCCGTTGCTGGTCGACGCATACCGCTCTGCAGTACACGTGGCGCAATTGCGCGCGGAACTGAAGGTCCAGGAGACAGAGTGTGCCGCCGTTGGAATCGTTGAAACGGTTCCTATGGTCGCAATGCATCGAGAAATTCACGGTCCCCAGATATATACGGCGTCAGCTTGGCGGAGGCCAGAGGCGATGTGCGCGCGGGGATGGCTTGCGACGATTGCGGAGGCGCGCGCCGTGACAGTCTGTGAGGCGTCAGGGACGGGGGGGATGGCCGCCTCAGGATGCACTGTATCGGCAAATCTGCTGGTTACTACCTTGGCTTCCGAACGTTGGATATCGGACGCGCCTAGCGCCCTTGCACTTGCAGCAACAGGAGCGATGCGAAGCTCGCAAGGCGCAGGGAGCATTGAAGGCAGTGTCGCGCGCATGCCACTCTGCGGGTGCTGGGTGCCATGGAACTCCGACATGTGTGGAGCAGAGGAGGCCGTGCAGGGAGGCATCGCGAACGAGATGGGTGTGCTACGGCTCTTCTATGATGAGCAGTTCGTTTCGGCACTGGGACGCCTCCTGAGTGGCCCGCGGAAAGGGAGAGCCCGAGCCGAGCAGCTCCGCTCTGTGCCACAGCATGATCCGGTTGGTTCTAAGCTTGGACTCAGTCAAGCACCTCCTCGCAGTTCAGGCTCTGCGCGGCTGGGCTCGGGCAATAGATCGCGCGCCAGGGTCGATGCATTGGCTGCCGCGAATGCATGGCTCCTAGAAACCCACAAAGTGGATGAATTCGAGATCGCAAGCGCGAGGGCTTCGCGGTGGTGTGAGATGGCCGTGCAGCGGCGTGTAGACCCATCAACGCCTGCGCCGAACAAGAACGGCGAAGGCGGGGGGAGATGGGGTGGGGGTGTTGACGCGCTGCTGAAACAGCTCTGCAGGGTTGGGGGCGACCGCCGGGCATGTGCACGCCAAGACGCGGCGGCAGCGGGTCGTCTGGCGCAGGTGTCGGCAAGCTTCGGCGCGTGGGCTGCACGGCAGGCGCAGCACTCTCCTCAAAGTCGCGATCTGAGGATACTCTGCGCTTTGCATGGCGAGTTGGCTCTGATGAAGACAGAGGTTGAGGCTGCGCTTGCGAGCGTGACGCGCACAGCTGGGCGCTGTTCAGGGAAACTGCTACGTTTTGGACTCACTAGCCAGGTGTCTTGCCCTGCCCCGCATGCGTGGAGCCTATTCGCTGTTCTCTGTGACGCTTGTTTGGGGCCCAGATTGGGATCCGTGCGCTGACAATCAGTGTCGGGGCATTGGCGCTGCACGAAAATGCTGTGGCGGACGCAGTCACGTCAAGGCTCCGCGATGCCGCTTATCCAATCCTGGCGCTCGAGAGGGCGAGTCGATGGACAGCGACAGACCCCCCTGATGGGCCATCGCCGTACATGCAGCAGCTTGTCAAGGACCTGCTTGGTCCGGCCATGGCCGCCACTGCCGTGGAGCGCGCGGTGCCCGCCACCGGTGGTGGCCTGTCCGCGCGCATTGTGACGGCACTGCTCGAGGCCTTGCTCGCGCACCTCCTGGATGCGTGTGCCCGTATCTCGCCCCAAGGCGCACAGCGCCTGCAGGCAGACGTGGCGTATATGGGAAACTTCCTCGCAACGCATCCGTCGGCTCAGCCCGGCGGTGCAGCGCTCGCACAGCTGCCTGTGTTCGAGCGCGCAGCGCGCGTGCTGCAGTTTCTTCTTCCGGTGCGGCTCTCGATGTCTGAGGTGGAAAGTGCAGGTGTGGTGTTACCGGATGCAGCACAATGGTTAGCTTGTCGTGCTCGTTCTGAGCGCACATTTGGCTTCTGTTAAGGATCATGTGTTGTTTAGTGAACTTGAGGACTGAGCGTCAAGTTGAGGTCCGCCATCGAGGGCGCTCTTGGTCAACAGAGTGCCCAGCGAGTAAGATTAATTCCGCTGCTCTGCTTCTCGTTTGTCCGAATGTATGTGCACACCGCTTTGGGTTGTGTTATCCGTTTGGCGGTTCATTAATGAGCCCTGGCCCCGCATTTGGGGCGAACACGTGCCGGCACACGCTATCACACCTTATCCTTGTACTCTTCGATGAGCTTTTGCATGCCTTGAGGATCCTGCGCGTACTTCTTCACCTTCTCCTGGAACTCCTTGTTCTGCATCAGTTCCATCGCCTTCTCGAGCTCCTTCATCTTCTCCGGGTCCTTTTTCATCTCCTCGACCATCGCCTTTGCCTGCAGTAGACCCATGAAAACACATATCACGAACTTGCTGCTGACAGCACTAAATGGATAGGTGACCTGGCCTGCACAAACGCGCCAAGCTGCCTAGATTGTGGGTGTGGTTGCAGAATGAACTGACCTTCTCCATGGCATCCTTCATCTGCTCCTCTGCTTTGGGATCCATCTTGGGAGGTTCGGGGACGACCCATTCCTCAACATCTTCGGTAACACTTTCGATCAACTCGACAATCTCCGTCATCAGAGGATAACGTTTGTCAGTGACGAGGCCGCCCATCGACGAAGGCTTGGTAGCGTTGCGCATGTTGCGGATAAGATCCAGCGGGCGCTCATTCCGCTGAGTCCGCAGCTCAGGATCTGCCCCGTTCTCAATAAGAAGTCGCGCCGTCGACGGCCGAACGTATCCAGCGGACATGTGAAGCGGCGTCAAACCCATGTTGTCCTGCCGTGATGAGGATGCATAAATCAGTTAAAGTGTTCTCGCACATCTGGTTCTCTCACACGTGGTTCTCGCAGCGACGGAGGGATGGTTGGGAGACCTGGAGATCAGGGTCAGCGCCCTTCTCAAGTAGAAGAGTGGCAATCGGCGAAGCGCCATAGGCCGACGCCATATGAAGTGGCGTGCGCCCCGCAGTGTCCTGCACGTTCACGTTCGCGCCCTTCTTGATCTCTTCCTCCGCAATGTCCAGAGCGTAGTTGTTTGTGCCGAAGAACTGCGCAGCGTGCGCGAGCTCCACACTCGCACTCTGAGCGTCGAAATTGACGCTGACAGTCGCACCCGGGGAGTTGAAGCCGATAGTCGGATACAGCGCGCCGTGGTACTGCCTTTCGACAAGCACGCTTCCAAGGTAAACGCCGTTTTTGGTAAAAAATACGCGGCGCGGATTCATGGACGCGTCCTTGCCCATCTTGTCAAACTCCACACCGACACCCATTTTGTCGCCCTTGGCCGCCGGGTGCGGCTGGCCAGTGAGCGACATGGGCTGCGGGCGCCCGCTCTTGCTCATCTCATCGGGGATCGGAGAGCGGTACATCATTCCGTCGTCAGCATGATATCCGATCGAAGCCTGATCCCAGCCAGGCTGCTTGTCGAGAGGGTAATTCATATCTGCCAATCCGACGCCGATCCAGCTTTGCGTACCGCCATCGACGACGGTTACCTCGAAATAGGGCTTCTCAGGAGTAAGCGCTTTCGTTGCCTGAATAACTCCCACTTCCAAGCCCTCCTCGTTGATCGTATACTTCAGATTATCGCCCGAAACCTCGACACGGTCCATGCGCCCCCAGGTACCGTCCGCTCGAAGCGCCAACGACCCAATCTGGGCGACTCGCGCGGCCGCCGGGATGCGTGACTGCGCAGGGGAGAGGAGGCCGCCTGGTCGCGAGGAGTATGAAACAGCCGCTTTCCGCAAGATGGGAGCAGCCAGCGGCGAAAACGCAGTAGCAGGACCCATAAGGTAAACCGCGAGAACTCCGAGCAACAGCGGTCGCTGACGCAGCATCGTCATCGCCATGGACAAAGGGGCCAGCGTGAACCTTACGATCGGGGATCGTAAGAAATTCTCGGTCGAGTTTCTGGCCGAACAGTCGGGCCCGCCTCAGAAGGCATGCTGGATCGGGGGTGAGGTGCTGGTGCAGGGGCGGTTGCTGCGCCTACAGCCACGGCGACTCCCCAAGCCCAACTCATTACAGTGAAAAGAGCATATTGAGATCGATATCTTCGCTGAGATTCGTCTGAAAAACTTACAGAAGGACGCAGGGACTGGGAGAGCATGGTGTGAGGATTAACACGGGTTTGCAGCAGGCCATGGCTACGACAAGCTGTGGAAGCCTCGCACGCATTCGCAAGCGCCAGGGGTACACACGGCCGCCCTGAAACTAGTCGAGAGTACGTTTTCTTCCCAACGTTCAAATGAAATCACTTATCTCTCTGCGTCTCTCAGCTCACAAACTACATGCCCCATCCTTACTCGCCAACACGCTTGCTCCAGCGAGCAGCCAATGCTGAAGCCCCGTTCGCCGAGAATTCCATCCTGCAATGATTGGTGGTGAGCAACCAGCCCATGTACCATCATTCGAATACAATCGCATTTGCCCTTCATCATCGGCGTAGATGCCCTGCCCTGGATGCAGGAGCGCGATGATACAAGGAGGGGGGTTGCTTACATTTTCCTCTCCGATTGCACCTTCTTCATGTGCGCGTACACAGCTTGCACGTGAGCGGGGGAGTCCGGTGTCTGGCCCTCGACACACATGGGCGGCAATCCGTACTTGATCGGAAACGCCATCACTGGTTGCATTGCAGGAGTTAGCAGGACCCTTTTCAGGGAGCTCAAGGTTGGCAGGTCCTTCAGGTTAGCAGCGCAGTATTTGTACGCTCGGAATTCAGATATACGGGAGGCCACCGTAGCACTTCCCCGCAGGTGGCGGCGGAGGACCCGATTGCTCTGATAGGATCCCAAACACCTGCTCACGGGCTGCTGTGAGCTTCCAACCATACAACTACGTCGAAACACCAGTGTGTTATCCAAGATTACTCGCAAACGCCGAGATGGGGAAACAGAGTCATGCTGAGTGTTTCGAGAAAACGTTTTGCTAGCAGACACAAGGCCGTGTGCGACTGGGGAGCAGCTTTGCAGCGGGCAGCCGCACCATATTTTGGGCTACTGTTAACTGATCCCTGGCTTGGAAGAGCACCCCTGATACACTATTCGAAATCCTACCCGGGAAAACCCCGGCCAGCTCGCGTGTGGCACACGGCGGAGCCGGGGGAGTCGTCCCCCGCGCGCACCGACAAGTGGGACCCGTGCATCACCCAAGCCTTTACGTCGACCTAGTCTCGATAGTATCCATTGGTGTGAAAATTGCGCAAGGTCGCGGGGTTTGACACGGCGGCTGTTGTCGCGTCCCGTTGCTGCAACTTGACGAGTGGCAGGCTGAGCCCGTGTGCCGATTCCCTGTGGAGCCTGGGTCGGTGCGTGGTGGTGCAGGATCCTTCACGTTGACGGTGCATCATGTTCTGGCGACTGGGCTTTGCCCACACCTCGCCGGTTGAGCAGCTGTTGGAGACGGAAGACTTTACGCTCCAGCAGCTCCTCGAAGAGGATGATATCATCCAGGAGTGCAAGCAACTCAACAAGAAGCTCATAGATTTGTGATGCCCGCTACCTCCTTCCTTGTATATTTTCGAGACCTCATCTGAATTCCTGCAGTGATTGTTGACCACGACCATCCTCTGCCGCGGGCGAGCATCCACTGATCCATTCCCCATGGATGCAGCCTGGCGATGCCAGAGCAGGTGGAGGCGCTGATTGACTACGTCACGGTGGAACCAGAAGAAGAGAGCGAACAAAAAACCAAGTTTTTGTATCCCTACAAGTCGAGCGAGGTACACACTGGCTCTTGTGATTGTAAACGGTTTCTGCAGGGCATCTCAGGGTTGTCCCGAGTGCTGAAACTTTTCCGTGCCAGGTACTTGCGGCGGATCTCACCGCGGTTTACGACTGCATATTTTCCAATGACAATCTTCTCGACAAGCTCTTTGGGTTTCTCGAGAAGGAGGCGCCGCTAAATACCCTTCTTGCAGGCTATTTTTCCAAGATCGTGTCAACCCTCCTCACCCGTAGGCCAGAGGAGACTCTCAAAGTGATGCAGTCAAGAGGTGTTATGGCACAGCTACTGCGTCACCTCGAGGCCTACTCAATCTTAGATCTATTGCTCAAAGTGGTGTCAGAAGCGGAGGAGAACGTTTCAGAGTCGCAGATGGAATGGATCTACGAGCTTGACTTGGTCGAGAAGCTTGTCAACAAGCTTGACCCAACCCTCGATTCTGATGTGCACGCCAACGCATCAGCAGCACTAGTGGGTTTTTTGTCAATGCAACAGCAGGTACAGTGGCCGTCATCGCTGCCGTCCACGCAGTCGCGCTTCGTTGACGTGCTTCTCTCTGCCGAGTCTGTCAGAGCGCTACTGGAGAAGCTTTTGTCGGGCTCGCCATCAACCCTTGAGCATGGGCTGACCGTACTGGTTGAGCTTGTGCGGCACTGCGCAAATATGGCGCGAAGTGGGAACGATGTCATGCCCACCATCGACGAAATGTTGAAGCGGCTTGGGGATCTGGTTGCCGTGCTCCGGTCACCACCTCCGATTCCGGTCATTGTGAACACCACGGGTACGCTGGATCCGCCGCTGGGTTCAAACCGCCTGAAGATCTTAGAGGTTATGCATGCACTGATCGGGCTGAGAAACAAGGAGGTTGACAAGGTGATGATTGAGCTGGGGGTGCTGCCAACCTGCTTGGACCTTTTTTTCAAATACGAGTGGCACAACTTCCTGCACAATCTTGTGAAAAAAGTTGTTGAGATCGTCGTGAAGGGGGAAAACGAGGAAATCAAGGGGTCGCTCTTCTTTGATGGCCAGATCCTTGAACGAATCATTCGCTCGCACGCCGAAAATGAGGAGGCTGAGAAGCAACCCAAAGCCACGAGGAAAGGCTACATGGGGCAGCTGCGCGAGATGGCGAATATGATTGTTACAGAGTCATCCAACGAAGCCAATGGAGGGGCAAAAATGATGCAGTCCGCTCTCGATACGGATGCCTGGCGCGAGTTTGTTGCCGAATATCTGGAAAAGCTCAACGAATTGCATGAGAAGCTCATTGGGCGGCCACAGCCGGGGGGATTTAACTCGGAGGATGAGGATGAAGAAATGGCTGGTGGGATGCAGGGCCTTGGTGGCGGCCCAATCGCATTCGAATTCAGAGCAACGGACGATGACCAGGAGGACCTGTTTGGCAAGGACGATGAAGATGATAGCGACCCCGAGGAGGCGGACGTGGTGGACCAGGATGAGGAAGGGGACACGGAAATGCACATGGCGTCCATTTCCGCAGTGGAGCCATCGGCGCTAGATGACGAGACGATCGTGTTGTCTGATTCGGTGAGCGCCATGCATATTGACGTTGCTGGCATGCCTGGTGACCCGGCTGACGAGGTCGACTCCCCGGAATACAACGACGTCAACTTCTGGAAGCCGAAGATGAACTGGTTCCAACCTGAGCCTCATTGAGCAATTCTGGGACATCGCCTCTCACTGCGCAGTCTCTGAGAGAGTGAGATTGGAGGATGGGCGGGGCGGTGGTAGTACGGCGGTGGACAGAGTTGCGAGGGGTGCGGGGGGGCAAGAAGAGTGCTTAGTGAACCCGATGAACTTGCGATGAGCGCAGTGTGTGATGCATTGCTTGTCTGGATCTTTGCAAGCCCGTTCATGCAAATCCATAATCGGCCCCACAGTTGGCGCAAGCTGTCCTCTCAAGACTTCGCAACATTATCGAGAATGAGCGCTGCGCCAGAACGCTGTATCGCTGGTGACCTGGGCTGTGGAGACTTGAGCTAGTCGGGCAAATCGACACATCGTCAAGAGCGCCGTACCTCAACGCTACTCGTACCCAAGGAGCTCTTGGAAGAGGTTGACCCTCCACGAGAACGCTTTCCGAGCTTTTCAATCTCGAACGGTGCCGCTCCCCCGGCAGATCTTGTCGGCGAAAGTCCAAGGCTAGAGACCTTGTCAGGCTCTACAGTCCACGAATTCTCCCCCAGCTTCACGTGAACGTTTCCGACCCTGTTAAAATTTAGCCCACTGCCTGAAAGGCCACTTCTTGTTCGTATAGGCCCGTCGACATCCAGAAATGAGCCATCAGTAAAGGTGGCCTGCTCTACCAGTCGTGAAAGCGAAGGCGACTTCTCCCTGGACAGCTTTTCCAAGACAACGCTGGAAGTCTGGTCAAGGGTGGAAACCCGGTCATTGCGCACGGTCGGAGAGGCCAAGCATACAATTGCTCCGAAGCTTGGTTCGCATGATGAAGAAGGAAGTTGATTAGAAGGAGCAATCCCCGTGACGGGTTCCGTTCCAAAATGCGGCAACAGCTGAAGCCGCTTCCGTTCCGTCTGCCGGACCGGCAGAAATGTTTCATGTGCCGCCTGAGTATTGTCGGAAGACTCGGACCCTACAGTTGAAGCCTGAAGACCAGGGGTCGAGGTAGCTGTAAAAAGCGTAGAACGCTGCGCGCCACCCTTCTGGATGGCATCAAGATTTACGTTTCCGTTGTTTCCGTTGATACAATCAGAACATACACAATTCGCCGTACACAACAGCCCTGCACCGAAACACTCGCAGTATTTCTTGCGGCAGCGCGAGCGCTTGCAACGGCAGCCACGAACAGTACGTAAAGAACCACCCGGGCTCTGCACTTCTTGGTCCTCGAGTTCTAGCGCCGTGCCCTTGAAAGCCCCAGGATTGTTCAAGCGGATATGTCTGATCGCGTTGATGCGCTGTTCCTCATGTAGCCCATCGTTACGACAATCTGTGCATACACAATCTGGGCCGCACCGTGTGTCGTTTCGAAAGCACTGGCAGTATTGCTTCAGGCATTTTGTCCTCCCGCATCGGCAGCCACGCTCCCTTCCCCTCCCTGCGTCGCTCCGATCGTTCTCCTCCTGCCGATCGCTTGAAGTCGACAAGCCCCAAGTTTCAACTAAGGACAGTTCTGGCGGCACCTTTCGTTTTCCAGGCCCAAACTGTGAGCTGTCCGTGCAATTCTCCTGCACTGGTGGATCTGCGAAAACATTTCTTTGAAATCGCAGACTCAAGTGCGTTTCTGCAGCACTCTTTTTTGCGACTGACATCACCTTGGAATCACTGCCGGTACAGAGCATCTGATCGTAGAAACAGTGACGAACCCCCCTTCTCCCACACTGCAGTTGTGTCCCTCCCTCAGCCAAGGATGATTTCAGGATTGTTTGTGGATCGTTTTTGGTCCGGTTTGTGTTCAGCCAACTCGTCGACTTTTGATACCCGCGTTGTGCCGCGAGAGATGAGGGCGGCTGCGCTGCGCCGCGCGGTGATCGTGCCCGCGTGTCGGTCCACAGCGGCAATTACCCCGGCCCCCGCTTCCCATACTACACGGCCTTCTGCGTTGGCGATTGGAGTCGCTGCTCGGCGCGATAGGTCTGCCGGCGCGACGGGGTGGTCCCAACTGCTCGTGACCAGGCCGCTGGGTCCGCCTGCTGCTTTGTGGCTTCCGCGCGGATCACGATCGCTGAGCGGCGAGCCTGCTGTTGAAGATGAAGATGATGTACGTGGTATTGCTGCCGCTGCAGCAGGCGGCTACGTTCTGGCTGATTCAGACCCCAGCACACACCGCCCTGGTGACGAGGGCAAGGTTTACCCGCTCTACAAGGAGGCACTCAAAGAGGCAATGCCCGAGGGGCTTGCGGGGTTGATGCACCGCATGATGTTTGGTTCACGAAACCCGTATGCTTCGAAAGAGCGTGAAAAGTGGTATGACATGATTCTTAAGAACAAGCCGGGGATGCTGATCCGCAAGCAATCCACGGAGCTCATTTCGGCGCTGCACTCCGTGTCGCGGCAGGGCATGAAAGCGGGCAAACCGACCATGGATACCCCAGGGTTTTTACTTGACGGTCCGCCGGGTACAGGCAAAAGCATGATCCTGAACCACGTAGTGCACTGGGCGCGCGCGAGGGGTGACTGGATCGTGGTGTTCATTCCGGACGCCTCCCGCCTTGTGATTGGCTATGGGTTTTATCAGCGGGGAACGAACGAACATGGGCCGACTATCTTGCAGCCTGCATACGCGCAGACAGTTTTAGAGCAGATGATGGCCTCGAACGGGGAAAAATTGAAAGAAATCGAAGTGGCGCTGCCGGACGGAGAAACCAACGCAGCAGATGCAATCGGCAAACTTCTGGCGCTACCTATGCAAAGTCGCGAGGACAAGGCTGTGGATACGTTTTTGGCAGTCATGGAGGGGCTCCGGAAGCAGACCAAGTACCCACTGCTCATTGCTGTCGATGAGATCAACGCGCTCTGCGGCATGTCGTTGTACCCTACAGAGGATGGAATGGATACAGTCCTTTCATCCCAGATCGTTGTTGCAGAGCAGTTTTCACGGTTTCTAAACAACGATCTTGCTCGAGGCGTCGTGGTCGGCGCTGCAACGCGCACGGGACAGTTCGAAAACCTGAAACTCCCAGCATTTACGCGGAAGCCAATCCAGGTTCGCGGCTTCACTCGTGAGGAGCTGTCCGCGTATCTGTCGTACACCTGCCACCAGAAAGAGCTGTTCACTCCTGCGACTGACGATCTTCTGGACTATCTCCTTTTCACTGCAGCTGGTCGGCCGGCACTTGTCGAGCGTTTGATCGCGAGCGAGCTCTTCAACATCGGTCAATTCAACATGCCAAAAACAAAGAAGATCGGCCGTTGGTATCGCGAGACGGGCGGAACCTCAGGCATGTTCAACACGGAGCACCTCCGTATTCCGGGTATGATGAAGGATACTCTCAAGGACATGGTCGAGGCGGCCTCCGCTGGCGCCTCCGTCCAATCCCCGGGCAACGAAACATTTATGGGAGAAGAAAAACCGATGGTAGAAGAAAAACCGATCAATGAGGCTGGTTTCTGGGCGAAATTCTGAACTTCAACATAGTTTTGCACCAACGAGGTAGGATTGCATTGCGGGAAATGAAGCGGCTTCTTTGCCCGAAGTATGCTTGTGTTGCGTGTGCTTGCTCCTTGCTCGGCGGGAGGGGTCTCTGCGTCTGTTTACTCAAAATCACCACGGACCCCTCACAAAAAACTCGTACCTGAGTCTCGTAAACCTGCACTCCGACACGTTTGTCGTCGCCATGCGGCGTACAGAAAGTAGCGCACTTAAGCAGCGGATCTTCTTACTGTCCATTCACTCATCTTTTTCGTCTTTCTTTTCCTCACTGTTCGCTTCATCCTCCTTGTCCTCCTTGCCCTCCTTTCCGTCCTCGTTCTTTTCCTCCTCATCTTCCTTCCAGTAATCGTCCAGCTGCTTGTCAAGTTCCTCCGAGTTCAGTTTCGGGGCCGGGGCACCGCGCCCTCCGCCACGTCCGCCGCCCCGGGGCCCTCCCCTTCCGCGCCCGCCAGAGCGGCCCTGCCCCTGAGGGCACTCGCGCGCGAAGTGCGGGCCGCCACAGACGTAGCACGCGCTGTCCGGGTCCCGCGGACCAGCGTTCGGGCATTCCCTACGCATCACGTCAAGGGGGATTAGTGCCGAGCCTGTCATCAGATTTGCATTGATCATGCAGGGATTGGAGGTGCATTTGGCTCACCTCGCGAGGTGACCCTCTTCCCCGCAGCGGTAGCAGCCGCTGCCGCCACGCATACCACCGCCACGAACGCCTCCGCCTCCACCCCAGGCGCGCATACCGGAATCGCCGCCCCGAGAGTAGGGCTCAAAGCGCGCTCCGCCGCGAGGCCTGCCCATCCCATCTTCGTCTGAGCGAGCTCCTAGACGCGACGAGACGTCACCACGCTTGCTTTCAAAGAAATCGCGCTCCAAGTCCCGCGCATTGCGACGGCCGCCACCGTTGCGCTCCTCCCTGTAGCTGTCTGAGTACATGGGCATCCTGATGCACGTCTGTGATCCTCCCGACTAGATCGACACGAGGCACCGACAGCGGAAAGGAAAAGGGCTCAAGGAAGGGAAAAAGGCTCCAGCGACACATCTTCTGGAGGGCCCAGCCAGAGGCCCGGGGACATGGTGCTATCTGTGAGAGGGCTACTCTATGGGCTTGTGCTCGCCTCGTTCGTAAGCATGCAATGTGCTGCATTTGCTGTTCCACCGTCTGGTCGTGTCTTGATCAAGGCCGAGCCGGCACCGTCGATGTTGCGTGCGAGGGGTCCGCGGCCTTGCTCCCCGCGTAGAACACGGTCGGAGCTGGGGGGCAAAGAGTTCTCGTCGCTGCAGATGAGCACCCCAAATAACGAACCGACCGACACCGAGATAAAGAAGGCTGATGACGGACAGAAGAAGAATCCGCTGCAGAGGCTGCTGGCTTGGCGTCCTAAGAAGGTGACAACAGAGCAGCTTGCCGCGATGGGGGTGGCAACGCTCCTGGCGTACGGGGCAGTGTCGAACGTTAACATGGCGGTGTGTGTAATGATATCCTGGGTCACTTTTGGGAAGGCGACGGGAAAGTCGCCTCTTGACCCGGGGCAGTGGCCGGGGTTCGTGGCAATCTATGCAGGCATCTGGGTCGCCAACAATTTCCTCCGCCCTGCGAGAATTGCGTTGGCAGTGGCCATTGGACCGTACTTCGAACGCCTGGTCAACTTCTGGCAGCGTAAGTTCAAGATCTCACAACAGCTGGCATTTGGCTTCACAGTATTCCTCGTAAACATCTGTGGCACTTTCTCGCTGCTCTTCGGTGGGCTGCTCCTTGTCACGACAGCGACGGGCACTCCGCTACTCAAGACAGTGCAGGACCCGCCAGCTCTCGTGACCAAGCGGTGATGATTGGGCACAACTACGCTCTGCTTGTCCCCTGCGCGCAATCAACCGTAGCAGGGACCGGAGCCCTGTTTTGGGGGTTTGCTACATTCAATTACAGAGAACGCGCGCGTGTGGCTGCTACGCGAATCGCACGTGGCTAGTGCCGTCTTGTTAGGACAGAAGCTGGCGCTTGATGTGTGTGGCATTGAGCCTGACGTCCTCAACAACACCCTTGAGAATGTCCTTGCCCAGCTTGGTCTTGAGCTTCTGCACCTCATCGAGGTGGACCCGCCCTTCAGGCCGCCCCTCGTCGAGGTACAGGTGCGCGAGCTTGTCGTGACACTCGGCTGCCCGGACCATTAGCTCCTCCGACTTGGGATGCTCTCCGCAGATTTTGAGCGCCGCCTTGAAGCTTCCCTCGGCGCCGCTGAGATTGTTGAGGGCGAGGTTGCATTTGCCCATGAGCACGAGCGCGTGCGTCTCTGCGTCGGGGTCTCCCCGTTGCATCGCTGAGTCACGAAGCTGCCCTACAAAATCGACAACACGGGCATAGTCCTCAAGCTGCGAGTAGAGCGCGCAAAGGTGCTCCAATGCAGAACGCGCGGCGCCGGCGTCGCCGAGCTCGCGGTGCAGGTTCAGCGCGTCATGCCAGCACTTGCACGCTGCGCGAGTGTTGCCGAGGAAAGCGTGCAGGCTTGCGAGAGAGCGCAAGCACAGTGCCTCGCCTGACAAGTCCGAGGCTTGGCGGCGAGTGACCAGGGACTGCTCGTAGTAGATCACGCCCTGCGGAGAGTCGTTGGACGCATGCCCCATTTCGAGTGTCGTCTCCGCGATCCCACGCTTGTCCTGCAGCTCCTTGAACATGTCCAGCGCGAGACGCAGCTTCTGGAAACCTTTGAGCTGATCTCCCTTGTGGCAGTGCAACACACCCTGCCGCATCACAACCTCGGCGATCCCACGCTTGTTGCGATGCCGCTCATGTGCTTCCAGCGCCTCCGCAAGTTTTGCAAGCCCCTCGTCTAGCACGCCATTCTGCGTCTGCCGAGCGGCGGAGGGGGGTGGGAGGAAGGCCATCGCAAGATGTCCGCGGAGATGGGCGAGCGAGTGCATGTCTTCAGCTGCGGAGAGCACCTGCTCGGCCTGTTCGAGGTGCTCGACGCCGCGCTGCACCTGCCCAGATGCAACGAGCTCGCGGCCGAGCGCCTTGAGACACTCCCCAAGCAGCCGCGGGTCAAGAAACACCTTGCTTCCTGCGAGCAACTCCGTACGCGCAAGGAGCTCCAGCGCTCGCTGCAGCACCTCCACAGCCTCTTCCTGCTCCCCTGCGCTGGAGCAAATGCGTGCTAGCAGCAAGTCCGCCATAGCCTCCTCCAGCACGGCCCCATTGGACGCCGAGAGTCGCCTGGCCTGCTCCGTCACCTTACGAGCGGCTGGCAGCTTTCCGACGTAGATATAGGCATTTGCAAGCATGCGCAAGCACTCAGCTTCACCGGCGAGATCTCCAAGCTCCTTGCGAGTGCCGATTGCGCTCATGAGCTGGTCAGCCGCAGTGTAGGACTCGCCTAGTGCGAGGTTGCACTGAGATAGCCCGCACAGCGCACGCACAGTGCGCGCTCGGTCAGACTGTTCGCTGCAGAGTTTGTGCGCACGCTCAAAGTGAAGCTTGGCCTGCGGGAGCTCCCCCTGCTGTAGGCGGAGATTTCCGATGTTGACGAGGCATTCACCCTCCGACGAAGCAAAAATGCTCTGTTTTCCAAGCGCAAGCGCCTCCTCGAGGCATCGCGTCGCAGCTGTGGTGTCGCCCCGCGCAAAATGCAGCTGCCCAAGCAAGGTGAGACACTTGGCCTCTCCGGGCTTGTCTTGCAATTCGATGCAAATTGAAAGAGCGCGTTCAAGATGCTCTGCTGCCCGCTTTGTCACCCACAGGTCGCGGTACAGCTCACCGAACGCGATGAGGGACTTTGCCTCTCCTTGACGGTCGCCAGCCTCGTGTGAAAGTGCTAGCGCGCGCTTCAGCGACTCTGACGCAGAGGCCACCTCGCCCATCACCTGTGCCGCCCGCGCTAGGACGCAGCAGGCGTCAACTTCATCGCTCCGCGAGTTGCCCACATGCATATCGGCGTCGCCCGACACCATTTCAAGGTAATCTTCCAACACCTCCACAGCCTGCGTCATGTTTCCTGCGGCAGCGAGAGCACAGCCACGACGTTTGGCAACATCGGCGACCCCAATATCGTCTCCCAGATCCTCGCGCAGCGCTTGAGCCTCCGAATACGACTCGATGGCTTGCTGTAGCTGCTGCGTCTCCTGAAACACCTGTCCAAGCATCACGAGGCAATTGGCCTCTGCGCGGCGATCGCCACGCGCCTGGTACACCTTGATTGCTGTCTGGTGCTTCTCAATGGTACGCTGCGCGTCCTCGAAACGCTTCACGCTCATGAGCGTCGAGGCAAGTGACGTCACGCCCAGCACCCGCCCGGAATCTTCAGCGTCTTCGAGCACATCTCCCATCACTCCGCGCGACAGTGCCGCCATCGCTTTGCGCGTATCACCCAAGCGCGCGTACGCGACGCCCAGCTGGCTCTGCACCTCCTCGATGCCCTCCTCATCCTCAGCTTCCTCACGAAGCTTGAGACAGTCTTCAAGCAGGTCCGCCGCGCGGTCCGCGCGGTCCATCGCCAGGTGGCAGTGTGCCGCGTCGAAAAGTAGATCGGCGTATCCCGCCACCCGCGTCACCGTACCGTCTCGCCAGTGTGAATCGTATCGTGTCATTGCCACTTCAAAGGCCTCCAAGGCCCGTGCATGGTCGGCCTGCGGGCGACATCGAGCACATCAGGCCAACAGGACGAGTTGTCGCCACTTGCCATCCAATGCGCGTCTAACATTTCTAATATAGGTGGATTCCACCACGTGTTCAACCAGGGCATCAATTAGCAAATCGGTGTGGGGTTTGCACCTCGCTGAGCTTGATCTTGCCGATCTTGTGATGGCATTCTGACAAACCCTGTTTGTCGCCTATTTCTTCTAGCAACTTAGCTGCCGCCTCGTAATGCTGAAGAGCAGTTGCTGGAATCTTTGCGCAGGCGTCACCGAGGCGTACTCGGAACACAGCCTGCGACTCGCGATCGCCCGTGTTCTCAGCCAACTCGAGATCTACCTGCAGCTGCTCTGCCACACTCTCGATTTGTGCATCAGGAGTGTACTCCGCGATGAGCTGGACACACTTCGCCGCCTCTTCTGCATTACCCAGGGCGACATACGCAGTCTTGAGAGACTGAAGACACTGCGTTGCACCGCGTGAATCCTGTAGCTCGCGGCTAATCTGTAAAGCCTCGTTCAGCACATTCGTGGCTTGTTCGACGCGCCCGTCATTAAAGTGCGCGACGCCGAGGTTGTGAAGGCACTCCGCTTCTCCCTTGCGATCGCCAACTTGCCGCAGCAGTCGCAATCCAATGTCAAAGCACTCGAGGGAGCGTTCGAGCTGCCCGAGATGCACACACGCCGAACCGATGTTACAGAAACAGGCAGCTTCGTCCGCCATGTCGCGGCAAGATCGCGCGACTACCAACGCTTGTTCAAATATCTCCACTGCCTTATTCAGGTCGCCCTGATCTGCATGGCATGCCCCAATATTGAGCAGGCACTTGCTCTCTCGTGCGCCGTCCTTGCCTGAGCGCATCATCGCCAGGCACTCCTCGTAGGCTGCGAGAGCCCCAGAAACGTCCCCAAACTTTGAACAACATGCTGCCAACGCGTCAAGAGATACAGCTACACCTACAAGATCATCCAGCTCGCGCCGTATTTTGAGAGCCTCGCGGTGCTGTGCTGTTGCCGCCTCGAATTGGCCCTCCTCTGAGTCGAGCTTGCCTAGTGCGCAGAGACACTCGGCACGCCCAAAGCCATCCTGAAGCACGCTGCGGAGTTCGAGCGCCTCTTGGTATGCGTCGCGTGCAAGCTGGGTCTGCCCGCGTGCGAGGTGCAGCTCGCCCAAGAGAAAGAGCGAATCTGCTTGCCCCCGCCGATCCGAGATCACCTTGCGCAACTCCAGGCTCTGCTCAACCTGCCGGAATGCCAGCTCCCGCGATTGCAGCGAGAGGTTTGCCTCAGCGAGACGCATGAGAAGCGCTGCCTCGCCCGCACGATTACCGCGTTCCTGCCAAACGACAAGTGCTTGCTCGAGCGTAGGGACCGCCGCCGCATCCTTGAGCTCAAGCAATGCGCTTCCCAAGCAAGTCAGGCACTCTGGCTTCTGGTCCCACTCTTTTGATGATGCTTCTCCGACAGCAAGTGCCGCTTTGAAGGTCTGCGCTGCTTCCTTGTGACGTCCTTCTGCTGCCAAGGTGCTCCCGATGTGCATTGTCACTGTTGCGGTGCCAAGTTGATTGCCAAAGTCCGTCAGCTGCCGCTTCACCTCTTCCAACGCTTCACGGGCCTCAAGGCTGCGACCTTCGCGCAAATACAGCAGCCCGACTTCCTGCTGGCAATCTGCAGCACCCTGCTGGTCATTCACTTCTTTTCGTAGCCGCAGCGCTTGCTGCAAAGCCAACAGACCTTCTTCGGGGCGCCCCATTTTTCCCTCAAGCCGCCCGATGTGCTGCAAGCAGACAGTCCGCGACGCTAGGTCACCAAGGTCCGCAAATGACGCCAGTGCCTGTTTGAGGAACTCGAGAGCCACTGCATCCTCGCCAATCGCTGCGTTCGAGACCCCAAGGCGCAGGAGAATCTGATGGTCCGCAGCACCGTCGCCGATCTCGTGAGAGAGTGCGAGGTACTGGACGTAGCACTCGATTGAGCGAAGGTGCTCATCAAGCTGGAAACATACTCCGCCGAGTGCCTCGCAGCAGGCCATCAGCGAGGGTTTGTCAGACTCCTCTTTCCAAAGCGCCAGGCTTTGTTCATAGCATTCGCACGCGGAGAGCAAGTCGCCCGACGAGTAGTGAGCCAGCCCGAGGTTATCGAGGCACTGTGCTTGCCCCACTTTGTCCCACGCATCTGCCTTGATTGGTAGACACAATTCATAACACCGAATTGCATCTGATATCTCACCAAGTTTCATGTACATGTCACCCAGGTTTTCGTAGCAGACAGACATTCCGTTGTCATCCTCGAGACGCTCAAAGAGCTTCAGAGCCTCGGAAAATTCCTCGTGCGCGCGGGGGATATCGTCGAGCGAAAGATTCTCGATTCCAATTCGCACGCGGCAGCGCGCTTCGCCAGTGACATCCTCCAGTGCCTGCTTAACCCGCAGGCTCTGCTGGTAGTAGAGCACAGCTTTCTGCGGACGCCCCATCTTGGAGTAGACATTTCCTAGATGATCGAGGCATACTGCTCGTCCTGAACCCGCGGCATCATCCCCACCCCCAGAGTTCGATCTCTCTAGCTTATCGAGAGCATCTTCTAGCTGCCGCACAGACTCCTCGTTGTCTCCTGCCTTGAAATGCGCGAGCCCCAAAGATATCAGAGCGTCAACGATGCCAGCGTCGTTCCCGAGCTCCTGATGGATCTCAAGTGACAGACGAAACGCATTCACAGCCTTTTCCGTGTCTTGCATTCTGATGTATGCAGTTCCAAGACTCTTGTGACAATCACTTTGTGCCCAGCGATCTCCTAGCTTGGTCCGGATCGCCAGACTGAGCTCGTACTGTGCAGTGGCCTCCGCAAAACGCCCGAGACCGTAGTACACCAGTCCCAACGAATCATGACAGTCCGCAGCGCCACGCAAGTCACCAATTTTGTTGCGAACTGCGAGGCATCGTTCAAAGAAGTCAACTGCGAGACGCGTGTCCTTCTGCATTTTGAATACATTACCGAGATGCTGCAAGCAAACAGCCTGGCCGTGCAGGTCAGCATTGTCTTCGCAGATCACAAGCGACTGCTCGAAGTAATCAATCGCGCGGAGATCGTAGCCGATATCGCAGTAGGTTAGTCCAAGCTTATTCAGCGTCTCAGCCAGCCCGATCTTGTCACGCGTCTTGCGTCGCAGCACCAGGCATCGCTCGAAGGCCTCGACTGCCTGCCGGACCTCGCCCGCATCGTAGTAGATTCCACCAAGTGCAAAGAGGCACGCTGCCTCTAAAATCTGGTCCTCAAGATTTCGGCACACCTGCTCACAGTGCGTGTGCGCATTAGAAAGGGGGGACTCTGTGGCTTGAGCATCGACGCAGTTGCGTTTGCAGCGCCTGCAACGCTTGGCCCCGGACGAGACAACCTCGAGGCAAGCGAGGCAGTGTTCGACAGCCTCGTAGGAGTCGCCGTTCGCTGCGCAGGTGAGCGCCAACTTAATTTTGACCTCGGCCTGTTTCGCGGGCTGGTCGGCGAGCAGATCGTGGCACTCGTCCAAGTATTCTAGGGCAACTTGCTGGCACTCCATCATGTTGTGCGCGCAGCCTAGGTTACTGAGCGACGTCGCCACCCCTTCGATGTCATCTTCTACGCGGCACAACTCTAGTGCACTTTCGAGGCACTCTATTCCCTGAGAGTCGAGACCCTGCTCGCAGTACACTAACCCCAGTGCGTTAAAGCCCTGCGCCTCTGCCACACGGTCGCTCTTTAACTTCGCATCCTCGATGGCACGCAGGTACGTCTCTGGTTTGCCCGAATCCGGTGCTGATAGGCGCTTTTGCTCCCGCTGTGCTTCGTCCTCCTGTTCGCGAGAGAGATCCTGCATGTACTCCGGGATCCCGAGGAACTCATGAAGGTCTGCAAATGCAGCGATGACGGGCACAGCAAGGGCGTCGTCTAGGTACTTCTGCAGCTGCTTGCGGCGGTCGCTTACAAAGTCAGGTTGCATAGAGTTGAAGACCTTGTCGGGCGGGAACACGCCCTTAAATCCCTTGAATTGCTTCTTGATCTTGGCGTCGAGCTCCTTGAAGTCGCTGAAGCGCTTGCACACTCCCTTGACGCTGAACGCGGTCTTGGTGTGCACGAAGTAGACCGTGAATGGCCGTGTGTACGGACCGCGGGTTTCCGTCTTTGTGATAACGGAGCGAATGCCGCACTTTTTTTCATCGTGGCGGAGGGTGTGCGCCGCCCACGCCTCCGCGCGAAGGAGCTGGAAGGCATGCCACGGGCGGTCACGCATCACCTCGCACCTGAAATCAGCATTTGGCTGGCTGGTCGAGAAGACACTCAGCGACCTAAACTCATAATCTTCCGCCGCCTCGCCGGGCATGGCGCCTCGCCGCGCCGCGCCGGCACCCGATCCCTCAACCTCGCAAGACCTCTGGGAGAACCTGTATTTGGGGGGGAAGTCAAGTCGCTGTGCAATCCACTGGTTCAACCAACCGTAAACTTTGGGGAATCGTCCCCCAATGTTGACGACAACAAGTCAACATTGAAAAGTTAGCCAACCCCCAGAGGGTGCTGGTTGACTGAGCTGGAATAGGACCGGCGAAGAGTCATCCCGAAACAAAACAGGATGCCGCGCTTCCTTCTCGATGAGGGTGACGACACCCCGACTGTCACCTTCCCTGATGACTACCCCAACTCGGTTCGCCACTTCCTCCTTATCGGGTTCCTCGGCATGTTCATCGGTGCCATCGTGTTCTTCTACATGGGTATCTCCCGCAAGGTGAACACTGTGATGCACGTCCTCACCTTCTTCATCGCTGCCGTCTCGGCCTGCTCCTACTACGCCGAGTGGGCTGGCCTTGGCGTGGAGTACAAGACCACCGACACCACCCCGCGTGTGATCTTCTGGGCGCGCTACCTCGACTGGGTCGTCACCGGTCCGGTACGTCCCCGAAGAGCCGCCCCAGCCTGCGTCCGCGGCAACAGGAGGCAGGCAAACAGCGAACGGGAGGACAGGCCCCGGTCGGAATTAACTGGCGGGCTGTGTGTTGTGGATTTTATTCTCGTTCCCGGGCATAGCGCCTGCTGACCCGGTCAGCATGCGCCGAAGGCTGCGAGCAGGATCCCCGTCGTCGGCTGCCCTCGTCGGGGACTCTGGGTGAACGGACAGACAGGGGGGTTGCGTAGTGGGGAGGCGATCTGTGCGTCTGCAGACTGGATGCAGGATCTGATGCATGTTTGATCTTGAGCAGCTCATCCTCACCGACCTGGCGCTCCTGTCCAAGTCCGACACCCCGACCATCATCTCGCTCGTGGGCAACATGGTGCTCTACGTGATCTGCGGTCTGATCGGCGCACTAACTGTTGCTCCCTACAAGTGAGTCCTACGCACTGGCCACTTGTACCAACTATAGCCGGAGTGCTTGCATTGTAACATGAAAATGGTGTGGGTCATTAAGAAGTCAGGCATCACAAAAGTTGGCTGACGCATGTGGAGTGCATGTTGGGTGCAGGTACATGTGGTGGGTTGCCGGCCTCATCTTCCTCATCATCGTCTTCATGCAGCTCCTCCAGCGCCTCAACAACGCTGAGGGCTACGGCGGCGACGCCCTTAAGGGCCTCACTTGGCTCGTTGTGATCGTCTGGATCGTCTACCCGATCGTGTGGATCGTGGGATCGGAGGGCACTGGCGCCCTCGGCCTCTCGCAGGAGGTGGGCATCCTCACCATCGCGGACCTCGTGGCCAAGATCGGCTTCGGCTTCTACCTCCTCGCCAACGTCGACGCCCCGGATAGCGAGTCTGCACCGCTCAACCAGTCCTCGCAGCAGTACGTGTAAGCAGAGCATCTGTGCTTGAGGCATCTGTGCTTGAGGCCACCTGAGCAGTGGGAACGCCAAGTCTATAGGAGCTTGGTCGCGCTTTGGTGCCCGGGTTGTATGGGTCGAACGTGCGGGGGTCGTGATGGGGTGGTGGTGAAGCATCTCCCCCTAACGTCGATTCTTCTGGGGAACGAAGATGGCTTATTCTGTGCAGGTCGAATAAAGTCACGACTCGTGTCTCATGCCTCAGATTCAGCCAGCTGCACGGAGATAGCGTACACATTTATTGTTTTTCTGCACTGCCAGTGTTTACAGCCTGGCCCTGCGCGCACGCTGTAGTGCTGAAGATAGGGAAGAGCCTGGTCGGTTGCTCTGCCGATCGGTCTCCGAGACGAAACCCACCATGAGACGGGAAGCGGTCCTCTTTGGCCGGCTCATCCGTGGCAGGCTTCTGAGCAGGGCAAGTGCTAGAATCTCGGGGAGCGGTCTGGGGACGTGGGCCAGACGCGCGCGGGAAAGCACTCCTGGGCTCCGCAAGAGCAGCGCTGGCCGGCAGCAGCCCTGACGCGGCAGCTGAGGCCTTGGCCCCGGGCGCGACCTTGGCGGCTCCGTCAGGACCAAAGCAGCCGATGCCGCGCACCCCGTCAGAGAGCCGTGGCGCTTTTGCCAGCTTTGACAGCCGCTGCGCTGCAGAGGCAAGCGGCCGCTTTCCGGCGAAGACCTGCGTCAGTGGAATCGAGCATCACGAATGCAATCACGCACCGACACCTTTGTACAGTTGCCAGCGCGATGGTAACCGACATCTGTTTGAGCACGGGGTGTTTCAAACCCGTGAATACCCAGTCGCTTGCGTGGGGCCTGCGCACCCTGGAGACTTTGGTCGCCTTCTCCGTCTGTCGGGCGCTGCGCTCCACGTCGGAATCAATACAGCCCGAATCTGCGCGCGTTATCCGTTCTGGCGTCTCGAACTCAGGCGTTCCAAGTGGTGCCACCTGCGCTGCTCCGGCCGCAGCAGATTGTGCAGCAGAGAGCAGCTCCGACGCTGGGACTCGTGCAGCGCAGCCGCCATCCTCGGACAGTGCGGGCGCTTGAGGCCTGGCACCGAATACCGGGGCCTCCTCCGCGCCAGCCTCTGCCTCGGCAGCCTCGGCAGCCTCCGCCCGCCCCAAAACATAGCCATCCACCGTGGACGCAGCACCGACGACGAATTCATTGAATGTCGCGGGAACGGGCTCGGCAGGTGCGGCCGCAGGTTCGGAGAGCTCTTGAGCCGCCTTTGCCTGCGGCAGCTGAAGCTGTGCGCCGGCCATTGCGGCAGGGGTACACAGCCACTTCATCTGCTCGTACACCCGAGAAAACTCTTCGGCCTGCAAACAGACATGCCACGTTGAGATGAATGAGTCGCTCGAAAGGGGGGGGTTCTGATCGGCTGGGCTCAGTCCACCCAAGCTTGACAACTCAGTCGGCCGTCCGTTTCTTGGGGCCAGGAGGCAACCAAGGAAAACAATCACGTGGGGACGGAAGGCACCGAGATATCACTGCCCGCCCTTCGCAGGTCCACTCTGCCGTCCCCGTGCCGCCAAGTCAGTAAACCCTATTTCCCTCGCACGCACTAATCGCGCGTGGAGAGCTGCTCCTTGGGATTGCCAGCACCGTGCTGGAATTTTGACGAGAAGCTTGTGGCGCTCTGCAGTGAGAAGGAGCGAAACAAGCGGGAACACGGGCCGGCCGAAGTCTGCAGCCTCGCGTTTCTCTGCTGGCAGATTTGCCCAAAACTGCCGTTTGAAGACCTCGAGCGTGTGACGCACCTCACCTTTGATGGCGTTGCACTTGAACTCAGCGCATCTGCTCATCAGCGTCTCTTAATATCACACCATCTGGCACGGAATCACTCCGGTATCCAACGCATCTATATTTTTCGGCGCAGTTAAGAAGCAAAGGTTGGAACACACGCTTCGTTCACGGTGACTTGCCGCCGAATCTTGAGGAGCAGGTGCAGCGATGAGAGGGTCCGTATGAAGTCTTGCTCGCGCACCCCAGCACGTCGAAGCAGCGCCTCGCGCGCGATTGGCCGCTTGCACTGCTTCGATGCGATCTCAATGCACGCGGCAGGGAGTGCTGCTTGCGATACTCCGCTCAGACATCGCAACCCAATGTACGCGCGGCGGAGGTACTCGCATGCCTTGGTTTGCACGTCGTTTTGCGCCTTGACCTTGCCACACAGGGTCGCTACGACGACAAGTGCCTCGCGATTCGCACTCACCTGCTGCAACGCTTTCGGCGCCCGCCCGCTCGCACTGCTCATTGCCTGGGCACGCGCCCTGGCCATCATGTCGCGCGCAGACATGGCCTCTTCGGCACGGCGGCGCACGCTGTGCGATAGCGCGGAGTGCGCTCCGTCATCGAGCATGTCAGGCTCATATGAGTCCAGCACGCCGACGGCTGCATAGTCACGGTGGCATCCTTCCTGAAGGTCCTCGCCTTCGCTCTCGCCGTCGCTCATCGCGGCTCGCAGAAGGGCGATTCGGCGCGAACGAGCTGCGTGACCACTTTCGGAAGTCAATTCGCACGTCCAATTTACGCGCTAGTAGCATTATAAATCCCGGGGGAAGGAGGACGCGACTCTCGGGGGCTCCGACGTCCAAACGTTGAACTCCGAGCGAGGCAATCAAAGTTTGGTGCAATAGATTCGGAGGGTTCCGTCAGAGGAGGCTTCGGGTTCCGTACCTTGTTGCACCTCCCCCAGCTCCGCAGCGCGCCGCACTCATCAACCGCACAGACATGACCGTTCTCGCTGCCGCACGCCGCTCGGCCGTGGCGTCTGTTTCAGGCGCCACCCGCACGGCCGTGCGTCGATCCCTTGCTCCTGCGGTGCAATCGCGCAACATCACATTCTCATCGCCCGTTGGTGGTTATGAGAGCGAAAAAGTGCGCCCGAAACTTTTCATCCCGGGTCCGATTGAGTTCTCTCCGGAGGTATGCGCACTCCCGCGCGCATACAGTCATTTGAGCATCAACAAGAGTCGAGCAACTCCTCACTATCAAATTGTTTCTGGTCTTTCATTGTCTCGGCGGGTGTATGAGCTTAAGCTTGCCAATGTCGGTCGCTTGCAGGTTCTCAGGGCGAATGGTTCCGGTGCGCGTGCTCACACGGACAGCACCCTCATTGAAGACTTCGGCAAGTGCATCGAACTGGTTTAATCCCATCCAGGATCCGTGAACGATATTCGCTCGACCGCGGCCCCCGCGACTTGTCCTTTACTACCCGCAGTGCCATCGCTTCGATGTCACAATCACTACTCATTGGCGACATATGTGCAGACTCGCAAAGCGTTCGTTAGCACGACAGCGCAACCGTTCCTCGTGTCAGGGTCGGGGGCTATGGGCTGGGACGTGGTTGCCACGAACCTGATCTCTGAGGGCGGCAAGGTCGACTGCCGAATCCAAAGAATCGTTGCCCGCATTCAGTCTCCTCGTTGTCGGTCAGCGTATCGATGGGGCTACCCAGCGATTATTAGCTCACAGGCGCTTGTCGTTTTGAATGACGTTATGGGCGCGGGACTGCAGATCCTGGTGACCAACACTGGCTTCTTCTGTACCCGCTTCGAGAACTGTCTTAAGCAGTTTGGCCTGGACTTGACGTCGATCCACGCGCCGACACCGGGCTCGCGCGTTCTGCTTGCCGACGTTGAGAAGGCGCTGAAGGATGCCAAGGCGTAAGCGACCCGCCAGCTGCGGAGGCGCCCTGTGCCTCATCGCGGGTGCGCTTATGGTTGCGCGCGCGTGGGCAGGAACGGCAAGCCGTTTGAGGCGATCACTGTCACGCACGTCGATACCTCGACCGCAGTTCTCGCGGACCTCAAGGCCATGTGCGACGTGGTGAAGGCGGTGTCGCCCGACACACTGGTGATCGTCGATGCCGTGTGCTCTGCGGCGGGTGAGGAGCTCCGCATGGATGAGTGGGGCGTCGACTTCGTCCTCACCGGATCGCAGAAGGCGTTTGGTGTGCCTCCGGGCCTTTCGATCATGTGTGCTTCACAGAAGGCCATGAGCCGTCTTCTCCCGAAGGACAAGATCAAGAACTACTTCTGCAACATGCAGCTCTGGCTGCCGATCATGGAGGCGTACGAGGCACGCAAGCCGTCGTACTTTGCAACGCCCGCATGCAATCTTATCGGCGCACTTCGCGTTGGGCTCGAGCAGATGCAGGATCACCCCAATGGGATGGATGATTACTTCCGCCTGCACCGCGAGAACAAGACAAAGCTGCACAAGATCATTCAGGGGGAGATGGGCCTTGAGCTGCTGACTGAGTCGTCGGAGATTTCCTCCAACCTCCTGACGTGCATGAAGTATCCGGCTGGCAAGGGCCCTGAGATTCTCCCGATCATGAAGAAGAAGGGCTGGATCCTTGCCGCTGGGCTGCACCCCGAGGTGGGCGGCACCTACTTCCGCATGGGGCACATGGGCTACTCGGTAACAACCAAGCCTGAGTACTGCACCGATCTTCTCAAGGACCTCAAGGACACGCTGGAGGGTAAGTGAGCTCGCTCTCCGCATGCATGCCAGGCAGAGTCGCACGTAAGAAGATGTGGTGTCGCAAGTCGGTTGCCCCTCATAAAGAGAGAGTGCAAACTTCAGTCTATTAGCGCGCACATGAATGGCGCACCGCGTGCTCAGTGGGCAACCCACTGGATCTTCTTGATGTCGATGCCGTCCTGCACCATCTCCCAGAGCGGAGACATCTCGCGCAAGCGCGTGACATGCCGCGTCACGAGCTCGACCGCGTGGTCAACCTCGGCCTCGGTGGTGAAGCGCCCGATGCCGAAGCGGATCGAGGTGTGGGCCATGTCTTCGTCCACGCCAAGTGCACGCAACACGTACGATGGCTCGAGGGAGGCGGAGGTGCACGCCGAGCCCGACGACACGGCGATCTCCTTGAGCGCCATGAGCAGCGACTCGCCCTCGACGTAGGCGAACGAGAGGTTAAGGTTGCCTGGGTAGCGGCTCTCGGCGTCGCCGTTGAGATAGACGTGCGGGATGCGCGCCTGGATGTCGGCGTACATCTTGTCCGCGAGGCGCTTGGCATGCGCGTAGTCGCGCTCGCGCTCCTCCACCGCGAGGCGCGCTGCAGCGCCGATGCCGACCGCGAGAGCCGAGGGGATCGTTCCACTGCGTAGCCCGCGCTCCTGTCCCCCTCCGTTCATGACTGGCTCCATACGCACGCGCGGGCGCCGCCGGATGTAGAGCGCACCGACGCCCTTTGGTCCATAAAGCTTGTGTCCCGAGATAGACGCCAGGTCGAGCTTCCATTTGTTCACATCCACCTCAATCTTGCCGCAGGCCTGCGCGATATCGGAGTGGAAAAATACCTTGTTCTCCCGGCAGAGATTACCAATCTCTTCCATCGGCTGGATGACGCCGATTTCGTTGTTCACGGCCATCACAGAGCACAGCACCGTGTCCGGGCGAATCGCGGCCTTGATGTCCTCGACCGAGACTAGTCCGTTGGATCCCACCGGCAAGTACGTGACCTCGAAACCTTCCCCCTGAAGCACTCGGCAAGAGTCCAGAACGCACTTGTGCTCAATCTGCAGCATAGAAGAGGGGTTTTAAAATTCGCATCATCTTGCAGTCGTGCGCTGCGATACAATCTTTGCAGCCTTGCTGTCCAAGAGAACTGCAAATAGCTGAAATGACTCAAAATATGCGCCCCATCATACGGAAGCAGGCTATCTCCCACGCAAAATCTATGACTCTCCACAACATGGCAAGCGCGGGGAGAAATGGGAGCCTGCAGGTATTTTGCTGGACCTGGGTGGTGATGATATGCTTCTTCTTGGCTTTGTAGAAACGCGCCACCCCCTTGATGGCCATGTTGTTGCACTCAGTTGCACCGCTGGTAAAGATGATTTCTTTTGCGTCAGCCCCGATCATGGTACCAACCGACTTGCGCGCCTCCTCAACCGCGGACTCCGCCTCCCATCCGTAGTGGTGGGAGCGCGAGTGCGGGTTCCCGTACTGCCAGGTAAGAAGGGGCATCATGGCGTCAAGCACTCTCGGGTCCATCGCAGTGGTACTTTGATTGTCGAGGAACGATGACACTCCGTCCACCGCCTCGCCCTTGATGGAGAACGTTGCGGTGGTTTGGGGAGTCGCCATCTCAAGCCAGCGGCGACCTTCACGCGTGGCCGGAGCCCTGCGCGCGGCAAGAGTAGCCATCGGAACGGTGCGATGCATAATGGAAGGAAAGGCGACGCGCGATGCAGCACCGATTATGTGCCGCGACATTATCTTCGCGCTGGCAACTCCGCAGGGAGCGCTGTCCAGTTCTCACAAGGCTTCCTTGGGCCTCTCGCGTTCTTCGGAGCTGGATTGGGCTCCAATTCCGGATACGTGACTACTTGCCAACGCTGGCACCACGAACCGGGTCTCAAACGAGGGCGACCGCAGGCCGGCTTTCGATCAGGCTCTCGCGGGGTTGAGCCACCAGCTGGTGTTCAACAAATTCTAGTAGGGGGGGAGAGAAAGACAGCTCGAGCGCGTCGCTCCTGTCTGCTGGGACAACTTCTCGTCTCCTCAAAGAAAGGGTTTGGCAAAAAGGCGGGGCGGAGCTTCGCGCTGGGCAAGCATGTATCGCCCGGGGCGTGGCGGAGGTGCAGAAGCGGCAGCAGAGGATGCTGTGGAGAAACAGAACGAGAAAATGATGGGAGGGCTTCAGAGCAAAATTCAGAATCTAAAGCACGTTCGTGCCCCGATTCCACGGAAGGGTTTGACGTGAATCACCATTGACCTGCCTTCAGGCTGGCTCGAGTGCCTTGCACTAATTTCTGCTGAACGCTGCAGCAGCATATCAAGGTTTAGATGAACAGCTTCGGGTGGCCTCTTGCCTTGTCAGAGATGCTTCTCGGTGTGAATGTTGAGAGTTTCCGAATCTCGCACAGATAACAATCGCGATTGGCGACGAGGTGCGCGAGCAGAACCGGGCGCTTGATCTGATGCAGAGCACGATGGGGGCGTCCGACAACCTTATTGGTTCTACCCTCGGCAAGATGCAGGTCCCACGCCCCGCATGAAATCAGGGTATGCCAAGTCCCACACTTCTTGGAGAGACCTGTCGAGTCAGTGTGTGCTGACTACTCACGAAGCGTGTCTGCTCACGATGTGGTGCACGCATGCAGGCGCTGTACAAAAGTCACGGGGCCATGTCAATCTGCTACCTCGCAGGATTCTGTGTTGCGGTCTTCGTTGGAATCTACCTGCTGGTGAGACTCGGACGATGAGACTGCACCAAGCTAGATGATTAAACATTTGTCAGGACAGTCTGCATCCGCAACATGGGAAAATTCAATGCTGGTTCGATAGTATTCAAATGCCCTCGGCGGCTCAGAGAGGTTCTACATGGTTCCTGGTCTGTGTGTCGCATATCAGCGGTGGTCTTCTGTCGGGATAGTTCCTCGTTTGCCCCTCGCGGCCGTGCAGCATGGCGCTGCATGAAACACACACAAACGTGTTCGCTTCTCTGATTTACAACCTTGCACGCCCCCTCGCCACAGCACTGGTCCTTGGCACAAATTCATACTCGAGCTTCCCGGGAAGCATGAATGCTCAAATCCCCGCCTTACTGCCGCGCCGACCAACGAATCAGCATTTCTTCAAGCTGATCAGCATTTGCGCGCCACATAGCGACGTGCCTGAAATATTGAAGTGCACAGAAGGCGAGTGCATGTGTCTCTCTGTGGGCCACAACTTATCGGGAGGGGAAATATCCGGACACAGCAGTTGGGCGGGCGTAGCCATCCGGCGAACCTTTTGGAAATGTGCATCACATAGTTGGTCAGTGCTGACATGGCGTTGCCCTTGAGGCTCGACAGTTTTTCGGGGTCCGTCACATGCGCGTTTTGCATGAACTGCTGGCGAACCAGCCTTCGTACTTGCTGGGCGTCCACGCTCTTGTGCTGCAAAAGCGCGGCACGCCTTAGCTCTGCGTCCGCTTTGGCCGAGTGCACCAGCCCCAATGCCTCGGAGGAACCAGAACACTTAGCGGCCACTGCTACGGATCAGATGGGTAAACCTCTTCTGCAACGTGCTTGACCATGCGGAGACAGTCCTTGTACAGCTGCAAGCGTGCAGAGGGGGTTCAGAACCTCCTACAAATTGGAATATCAGAGACAATCTTCCCGGGCGTCCTTATCCTTAGCGGGCTACGCCCCGATTCTACCCACCAAGTCATTCTGGTGCAGTGCGAATGGGGCAGGGCATGACCCGTCGCACGCTCGGGTTGAAGCCGCCCTGCACCCCCGACATCTTCCTGAATCTCGCTGAAGGTTGACTTTTGTGTCAACTTGTTTCCCGCGAAAACCTCCTGTGGAAACGGGGCCCACCGGACGCGCACTGCGTGTCGTCGGGGGGTTCATGCACAGCGGGCGTCCCTCTGTGATTTAGAGGCGCTTCTCGGGTCAGAAGGATGTCGCTTGTAGCCGTACAGCTGCTGTCAACGCGTCCCTGACTCTGAAAGGCGCTGGGGCCGCAAGAATGGCGATCCGTGCTGGACACGGGCTGCCAGGGCGCCAACGGGAAAGGTGCTTTAGACCGCTCCAAGCCATGGCGACGCGGAGCTTTCTTGCGCGAATTCTTTCGGCTGTCGTTGCAAATGCCGTGATCTATGCGTTGCAGCCGGTGTGTGGCGCTGCCGGAATGGGGCAATCAAGCGATGCTCGAGCTCTCCCGCGCGGCGCGCTACGGTCCTCTGAGATGGCGCTGCAGCTGCTCGAGAAGCGGGAACAAAAGGATACCGCAGCCCCCCTGCATCCGTACAAGGACAGAAGCCCATCAGCTGCACGAGCTGTGTTCCGTGCAGCGCGAGGGGGCTCGGATCCGGATATCAAGCCGCGCGCCGGGTCCGAGGTCCTTCAGGCGGAGCTGGGCAAGCTCACCGAGGAGTGGGTCAACGATCGCGGGCGGGGGCGTGCCGTAAACAAGGATTTGCAGGCAGAGATCGACCAGCTCATTGATAAGTGGACCAACACCGCCGTGGCAACGCGGGTGCGGCCGGCTGATCGCCCGCGCTCTCCCGAGGTCGGGACACCGCTTGCGCCACGGCCAGTCCCGTCGCCACAGGTGGTGCGTGATATGGAGGCCGACACTTTCGGTGCACCAGCAACGATTTTACAGGCGGCAGAGCGCATGGTCGCAGAGGAGCGTCCGCCGCCGCCGCCGCGACAGCCGATGCATCAGCAGACACCGATTGACGGGAGGCTGGATACCGAATCCGCGCAGCAAGATGTTTTTGCGCCGCTGAAAACTGCCGATGCAGTGGGCGGTGTGGCAAGTGATCAGAGGCGAGAAGTGTCAAAGACCGCCGGGGATCAGTTGGATGAGGCAGCGCAGGCGCAGGAGGAGGCGGCGCTGGAGAGACTTGCGGGAGAGCTAGAGCGGCAGGGCCTGCGCGAATTATGGGTGGAGCCCGACAGCAACTGCTTCTACGAGGCTCTTGCGCAGCTGCTGTTTGCAAATGCGGGCCTGCGGGCGCGCGCCGAGGCTGGGGGCGTCGTGTTCGAGCCCAAGGACGCGGAGGTGGACGGGGTGCGGCTGCGGCTGCTGCCCGGCGCCGCCGCGCAGTGCCGCGCCGCGGTCGGTGCCTTCATGCGGGACGAGGGGGAAGAGCTCGGGCTGTGGCAAGACTTTGCGACGGGGAGAGAGAAAGAGGCGTACCTTGCTGCTCAGGCGGGCAGCGCGCCCGGCGGCACTCGCGAGCTCGCCGCTGCTGCGGAGCTGTGGGGGATGAGCGTGCGGCTGCTCGCGGCGGGCGACACGGCGGTGGAGGAATCGCGTGTGCAGATGAGCGAGCAAGCGGTGCAGTCGCGCGGAGAGGCTTGTGTGGATGTGGTGCTGATTCAGCGTGGTGCGCTCTTCTGGCCGGCTGTCCCAGGCCCGAGCCTCCCACCGCCCGCGACTGGCGCGCCGGAGGCCGCTGGCGAGGGAGAGGGTGACTGGGCCGACTCGGTCTCGCTAGACCTCGGGCCCCAGGCAGAGCTGGCGGCGGAGCCTTCATCTGCCCCCGACGCAGCCGCGGACGTGCCCGCACCCCGCGCGGCGGGGCGGCACTCACCCAGCGAGAGGAGAGGCATGCAGCCCACGACGCCCGGCATCCAGCGCCCCACGGGCCGCGGTGAGGGGCGGCTGCCGCCAGAAACGCCAATGCAGGAGGAGCAGCGCAGGGCGAGGGAGTACAAGCGCAGCATTGAGGTGAGGCCACGCGCCCCGCGCCCCTGTGACATGTATCCCCCTTGGCTGGCTCACGCCCACCTCATTTCCCTGCAAGGAAATGAGGTGGGCCTGTCCGCAGAACGTGACGAGCGTCATCAGCAAGTACTGGAAGCATCCACAGGAGGCGTGGCCGTCATCGTCCTCGCCCACCCCGTCGCGGCCCGTGGTCGCCGCCTCCGCCGCGCCGAATCCGTCGCCGCGCTCGCCCGCTCCCGCAGCGCCAGCGCCCGTTCAGGCCGCTCGGGCACCCCGAGGTGCCGCGATCGCCGGTGCGGCCGACGTGCCGCCGCCGCCGCCGCCGCCGCAGAGCCAGCCGCACTCGTCCGCGGTTGCAGCAGGCGAGGACGGTGGCAGCTGGGGCAACGGCTTCGAGGTTGCAGCAGGCGAGGACGGTGGCAGCTCGGGCGACGGCTTGGAGGGCGGCTTCGTGGAGGAGGGCCTCGCCGCCTCGACGCCGCTGGTGCGTCGGGGGCAGCGCGACGCGGAGGAGCAGGCGTGGGCGGAGGACGCGTCCGCGACGGTCGAGGCCTTCCTTGCGGAGACGATCGCGCTCGCCACGCCGCGACGCGCCACGCCGCGCGCGCCCGCGACCCCGCTCTCGCCGAGCGAGCTGCCTGCCCTCGACGCGCTTGCCGAGGAGCGCGCGGCCGAAGAGGCGGAGTCGCGGCGCAGGGAGGAGGCCGGGGCCAGGGCGGTGGCCGAGGCCAAGGCCAAAGCGGCCGCCGAAGAAGCAGCCGAGGCGGAGGCCAAGGTGGCTGAAGCCGAGGCGGAGGCCAAAGCGGCTGAAGCCGAGGCGGAGGCCAAAGCGGCTAAAGCTCAGGCGGAGGCCAAAGCGGCCGCCGAAGCAGCAGCCGAGGCGGCTAAAGCTGAGGCGGAGGCTAGGGTGGCTAAAGCCGAGGCGGAGGCCAGGGCGGCCAAAGAGGCAGCAGCTGAAGCTGCTGAAGCCGAGGCGCGGCGGCGCGAGGAGTCGGCGCAGGAGCTGCAGGCGACTGTAAAAGAGCAAGTCGCAAGCCTGCTCGAGGGGCTGGAGGAGCGCGAGCGGCAGCGGGAGGAGCGGCTTGCGCGCGTGCAGGAGGAGAGCGCGTTGGTGCAGGCCAGGCTCGTCGAGGCGATCGGAAAGATTGCCGCTCCGCGCGCCGCCGAGGACCCCGGGCTGCTTGCGAAACTCAACGGGCTGCAGAACGAGCTGGACCGCAAGTTCGGGCTGATGATGCAGAGCATGGCCGCGCAGAGCGCTGCAGCTGCCCCTTCGCCCGAGCCGAGACGGAGTCAAACCCCTCAGCCAGTGGGTGGGCCTGCGCCGGTTGTGGACGGGAAGCAGCACAAGGAGACGGGGCGGGGCGGGTTGGCGCGCACCAATGCGGGTTCGGCGAAATCGAGTGAGACGGCCCAGCCGTCAGCAGTGCGACAAATGCGGGGAGAAAATAGCCGTAAGGAAGAGCAGGAGTCGAGCATCAACACGACTCTCCTCGGAAGAGAGCGCGGGGCCAAGGAGCAGGGGATGTTGAGTAGGGGCAAGGAGAAAGAGAAGGAGAAAGAGCAGGATGGTGACGAGAATGTCGGCACTGGGAAGGAACCACCGATTCTTCGCCAGGGAGAAGCGGAGCAGGGCGACAGCGAAGAGCAGCGAGAGGGACGCAGAGGCAAGCCGTCGCGCGACCAGGCACTGAAGGCGCTCAAGCTGGAGGCGCGCGAGGCGCGGCGCGAGGCGCGCGCGCGCCGGCGCGAGGCGCGAGAGCGAGAGCGTGAACTTGCCAGCGACCGACGGCTCTCGGCATCGCTCATCGCCGCCGTGCCGTACCAAGCTTCGTATCTGTCGAACGCCCCTGCGTCCTTTTTCTCTCCCGCGCCCCTGATGCCCGCAGGGGCGCCCATGCTGCCCACGGGGCGGGACATGCCGCCGCCCTGGGCCGGCGCGCCAGTGCCCTGGGCGACGCAAGGAGGCTGGGGTCGGGCGGCGGCGCCGCCGCCGGGGCTGCCAGGAGACGGGTTTTCGGGTTCGGGCGGCGGATGGGATGGCGGCTGGGGAAGCGAGTCTTTGTCCGCAGGCGCGACGCCGGGCGGGTGGGGTGGCAGCTGGGAGGCTCGAGCGGCGCGGATGAAGTGGGAGGCCGACGGCGCGCAGGCGCGGGTGGCGGCGGCAGAACAGGCGCTTGAGCGGGAGGAGGAGGCGGCGGCGCGGAAGCGAGCGGAGGCGGACGACGTCGAGAAGGCCGTGGCGCAGCTGGAGTCGATCTGGGAGGCGCGGCGCGGCGGCGGGGGGCCGAGGGGTGACGCGGGCCGCTGGGGCAGGGCGGCAGACCAGCTGCCGCTGGACGAGCTGCTCGCGGCGGAGGTGCCTTTGCCGGGTGGTTCCGGGGGTGGGCGGCCGCCGTTGCCGCGGCGCGCGGGCAGCCGCGGCGGCGCGGGGGAGCTCGCGTGGCGCGGGCGAGAGGACTGGCGCGGGGAGGGCTCCGGGTTCGGCGCGCCGCGCGCGGGCGCGGCGGAGGGCCACGGGGCAAGGTGGACGGACCCGCCTCGGGCCTCGCTGGCGCCGGAGGACGATGGCGCGCCGCTGGGCGGGCACTGGGCCCGCGAGAGCCGCCTCGCAGGGCGGGGAAGCGACACGATCAGGGCCGCGGGGCTCGGGGGCGTGGGGGGCGCCGCGCGCACGCGGCGCCGCTTCCCGCTGGTGGAGTCGGCGGCACGCGAGGGGGGAACCTCATCGCTCGGAGGGGGGGCATGGGGCGCCGTGGGAGTGGCTTCGGGGCGCGAGCTGCCTGTCGGGGCAGGCGCTGCGGCGATCGGGCGCCGCGTGCGCCGCACCGCGCGCTGAGGCCCGCGCTGTGCGAAGCGAGCATGAGGTCGGGGCTGCCCCCCTCGCTGGAGGAGGTGATGAGGTGAGGTAAGGTGAGGAGGTGATGTATGTGTGATAATTCAAGACAAGGTGCAAAGCGTGTGGTCATTCAAGAGAGGGTTCCAAGCGCAGAGTCCATTGAGGCCGGCACATGCGCGCCCGCGTGCGCCCCAGGCCGCCCACTGCACGCACCGCGCCGCCCGCGCCGCCCGCGCAGCCCGCGCAGCCCGCGCCGCCCGCGGTGCGCGGCGCTCACTTCACTTCCAGCAGATGGAGGCGGCGACCTCGTCTGCCACCTTCTGGCTCACGAGGTGCGCGATGAGCGCGAGGCCGAACTGCGTCGCGGTGCCCGCGCCCTGTGAGGTGATGAGGTTCCCGTCTACAACCACCGCCTGCGCCTTGTCCATGGCCGGCACAAACTGCTCCACGGAGAAGTGTGCCGTGTGCTTCTTCCCCTCCAGCACCCCTGCGCCAGCGCGCCCGTCACAACGGCGGGCCTCGGGCGCGAGTGGGGCAGCGGTGGGCAGGGTCGCTGTGGCGCTCAGACCAGCCTCGGCGAGGACGGAGGGGGCTGCGCAGATGGCCGACACGAGGCGGCCCTCCTTCATCTGGGAGGCCAGCAGGGAGATCACGCGCTTATCGTTCTTGAGCAGGCCATTCGCCGGCACGGCAGGCGGCCCGCCCGGCACGATCACCTGCCGCGTTCTCCCTCTGTCAGCAGGCTGTCTCTGCGTTCTGCCCAGCCACCAGCGCCGGGGTTTGGGGGACCAGTCGGGGAGATTACCGCGTCGAATGGGCTCGTGGCAAGCGCCGAATCAAGATCGGTGTCTGCCTGCATGCTCATGCCGTTACGGCCCTTGACGAGCAGCTCCTTGGTAAGTGACGCGACGGTCACCTCAACCTGTTTGTCGTCGCTGACGCGGCTCAGCGGCTGGAAGCGGGGATCCAACAGGCAGGAATCAAAAGCGGCGTGTGCGCGCTAGATAGCGTGTCGGGAAAGGATTTGCCTCGGCACGGCGAAGAAGGTCAATCGGGGCGACGGTCTCCATCTCCTCGAACCCCGTGGCAAGGAGACATAGGGCGCGCTTGCCGCTTCCTCCGCCAGACATACTGAGTCGTGTTACAGGGGAGGAGCGACGGGACGTAGAGGTGGCAAGTGCGCCACCGACGCAAGCTAGAGCGGGGGGGGTGAACGACTGGACGGCGGTGGCAAAGAGGATTACCACTGCCGCTGCAAGTTGCATCGACCGATGCACAGGGCACGATTCCAGAGGAGCGGCTGGAGACTACGGGGATCCCCCGATTTTGTGTGAAAAGGGGGCCAAAGGCAGGCGAGACGACGGTGGAACGGGGTTGGGCGACGATGGCGCCGCACAACACAGGAGCGCGGATGCTGAAAGCTAGGCGCGTCCGTGCGAGGAAAACTCGCGCGCCGGAGGTCATGGAGGTCCTGCCTGTGCTTCTTGCGATGCGAGGGCGCGACGCATGCGAGGTCGTAGAGCGCACTCGCGACGACATGGACGGCTACATTGATTGGAGCAAGATTCACCCTGAGCTTAACCCTTCAACCGCGGGAAACGGCAACCTCCCAGAGAACCGAGCAGCAAGGAAGCGCATGCAAATAGGCTCCATCCTCTCGTGGCTTGATCCCCTCCTGCCGCCCGGTGGCACGTGTGTCGACTTCTGTGCGGGCTCTGGGCATCTCGGGCTTGTCGTCGCTGCCGCGAGGCCCGACTGCACCGTGGTGATTCTTGAAAAGAAGCAGCTCCACTGTGATTTGGCGGTGCCCTGCCCAACCATGCCAGAGAAAGTTCCAGCGGACGTCCCATGCACGCCTTCCCGCGATTGCTTTCTGAGTAGTATGGTGTTGCGCGCACGCAGCTGAAAAGGATCGAGATCGCGGGATTACGCAACGCTCGAGTGATCTGCTGCCAGGTGTCAGACTTTCAGGAGCGCTTCGACGTTGGCGTTGGGCTCCATGCGTGTGGCCCGGTACCCTCCTCGAACGAGAAACCCACGCCCCCGCGATGCGCTGCCCAGCCGCGCCCCCCGTGTTCGCCACATGCTCCAAACAACCCTCTGACGCGACTGCGCGTGGCGCTCGCTCGGCAGGCCACCGACCTGATCCACGCGCTCTGCCTCGCGCAGCGCGCGTCGTACGTGCTCGCCCCGTGCTGCTACGGATTCATCGCCCGCGCCCTGGACAAGTCCGCCTCCCTGCCCCACCGCTGCCATGCGCCGCCCGCGCGCCGCTCGGCGAGCTGAGAGGCGCGCGCGGGCAGATACAAGCTCTCGCACCTCGACCACAACTCGAACGGTGGGCGGCGCCGCACCCCCCCCCCTGCCTTTTCCCCTACCGCTCGCCCTACTGTATGCCCGTTACTCCGAGGGTTTAGGCTCGATTCAGTCTCATTTTCAACTCGAATGGTGGGCCCCCACCGGTCGCGCCGCTCGGCCGAAGCTCCTCGCATCCGCTTCTCTGACGGGGCGCTGCTCGAAGCAGGGGGGATGGTGGCGATCGACCACCGCGACATGCCCGCCGACCTCGACGAGCTCCCCCCCGCGCCGGGCGGCGGCCCCGGCAAGGGTCGCCTCAACGAGGAGAGCGTTGAGGCGCGGCTTCGCGCGGAGGCGGTCGAAGCGCGCGAGCGCTGCCGGCGCGACAACGAGCAACAGGCCGCCCGCGAGCGCGCCGCGCCGATGCAGGTGCGTACAATGTTGGGGCGCGCTTGCCGCGGGCGCCGGCGCCCGGGCTGAGGCGGCGGGTTTGGCCGGGGCGAGCAGGGGTCGGTGACACTGCTCGACGACATCCTGCATGATCTGCTGAGCCCGACCGCCCCTGGGCGCGCGCTCCTCTGCGCAGACCGGTGTCCTCTCGGAGCCCCGCGCGTGCCAGGCCCGTGCGCACCCAGACTCCTTTGGGCGTTGTTTCAAAACTGTCCCTGGTGCGGCAGGCTGCGACTCAAGCACGTCAAGTCCTCCTTCTGGGGCTCAGGTGCCTGCCCCCCGCCCCTTCCCAGAAGATGCTGCCCCTCTCTTCTGGGGCAGCATCTTCTGTCGCTGCCGCGTGCCGCCCGGGCCGGCCCCGCCGACAACCGCCCCCCCCCTCCCCCACCTTCCCCCTGCTCCTCATCCTTGGGGTTACCCCGTCCCCCGCACGCGCAGGAGTGTCGTTCCCGCGCAGCGAGGCGTTCCGCACCGCCGTGCAGACCGACCTCTTTGCGTGCATCGCCGGATCAGCAGGTGCGAGAAGCCCGCCAAGTCTCTTGGAGATTCGACGTGTGTAGACAGGATTGACAAGAAAGTGCGGGGAAGGGGTGCTGCCGCCCTCTGACATACCCGTGCGCGTGCGCGCGGCCCGGGGAGCAGACGCGTCGTTCTGGGCGACGGAGAAATTTGCCGAGGACAAGGAGGCGCTTGGGCAGGAGTGCATGGCGACCGTGGATTCGGACCGCTGCCGCGCCGCAGAGGAGATCGGGTACAGCGCCGGGATGGCGCGGATGTGCGGGGGGGACGCCGCGCTGGCGGGGCAGAAGAACCAGCTGCTGGTTGGACGGCCAAAGTAGGTGTGGAGAGAGAGGAGATGTTTATTACACTCAAGCAGAGTCCCTAGCTTGTCTGCGGCGCGCAGGAGGTGTATGCGAACGCGTTTCTTGAAAAGCTTGAAAAGACGCGCAGAAACCATGGCTCCCTCTTCATTCCGCGTCACTGTGCTATGGGATCCCGACAATGCCGGGATCTCCGCCATCTTCGTTCGTGACGCGGAGGCAGTCGAAAGTTGCAGCAAAGTAAAGTGGCCAATTGGATAATTGAAACTTGAACAGGGCAGACGGGCAGGGCGCGGAGATGTCGGATGCAGCGTCCGGCGCTCAGTTCATCGAACACTTCAAGCGGGCGCTGCTTCTCGAAGGGGGCTACGTGGAGTCACTGACTCCCGCGGTAGAGAGCGCGCCCATGCTCATCCAGAGGGCCACTCGAATCCCTGCTGACACGGTCCCTGTTCCTTTTCCAGGCAGTGGACTCGCAGGTGGCCATCGACCTCTCTAACCCGCGTAGCCAGCGGGTCAGGCGCACTAAAGGCCCTTCCAATTCACTCATGGCGATGATGAAGGTCGCTTGATCCCACAGTGCTGCGCAGCTGCCCTCTCCTTGCATGCAGAGGTGCAGCAAAGCGCGGCGCATGACAGAAAACCACCGTGCTGCAGGCGTTCACGGCGCACACCAGCGATGAAGATGACGGTGAGGACGAAGCGAATGGTGGTGCGGCAGGAGAATCGGACGACGACGAGTGGGATCCGCTCGTGGTGAGTTTGTTCAGGCCGCCTTCCCGCCGATCGCAGGAGGGACTTGGTTGCCGTTTAAGCGCAATTTTTCATTTGTGACCACTTGATTCCACCCAGGTCGCGCGTGCTCACTCACCGGACGGACAGGACAGCCCAGTCCGGGCGCAACTCGACCAGTACAAGGTTTGCGTCGCCGGGCCGCGGGACCAAGCTGCGAGTCTCCCAAAGCGTGGCCCAGCGAGGATTCCTCCAGTCTAACCGCGTGGCATGGGCTGCGTAGATGGTGCCCACGAGCGATGCGCAGTCGATGGCGAGCCAGCACACCACCAACTCCGACCGGTGCTCCGCCTGCCCGCAGCAGACGGCACCACCCGGAGGTTCTCTAGGAGCAGCTCTCGGCGCGGCGCGCGACGCACCTTGCTAACGCAGGGCTCCGGCCGTTGGGAGCAGGGCTGCGCGGTGGCAGGGCGAGGAGGACGAGCGTGCGGTTTCGGCGGCATGGGGTCAGGGGGGAGGGGGGGTGCTCGAGTGGCAGGTATCACCTGCAGAGCAGCTTGACCGCGGCCGCGAACGGCATGCGCAGCACGGGTGGAGAGGCGCTGCGGCGGTGTCGCACGAGTCGTCGCAGCAGAGCAGTCGGGAAAGTAGTGGGGCGGGTGCTGTCCAGTCAGGCGGGCCGACGCCGATTCCCTCGCCGCAGCAGAAGCGCCGTCCGGAGCGCCAGTGGGTTTGAGTCCCAGTCAAAGCCGGTGTGAACCCGACGATGGTGAGGCATGTGACCCTGCCGCAATCGGGTTCAACGAGTGTTCCATTAAATTAAATCTAAGAGGGGCTGCAGGTTGATATCCCACGGGCCGAAGTCATTCCAGAGCTCTCCGGGATCCTTCCCGCGCAATGAACGGGCTCTTCCGGAACAGGCACGCGAATCCTGCAAATGCTAGGATGGCTAGACGTATTGCCGGTGCGATCGAAGGTCACACGTAATTGTGGTGCGACAGGTGCGCTTATGCGGGTAATCTAGATCTACATTGAAAAGCAAAGTTGCGTAGGCACTCCACGCACCCGACCAAGCCACTTACACTAGTGGCGCGGGCACCCTCCACTGTCATCGGGAAGATCCTTGCAGGTCCATGGAACACGAGTTCAGTGCGCGCCATTGAAAGTGGCCAATCGAGCAGAAGAAGTGCAAGAAGGCAGCGAGGAACACGATGACATGCCAGAGCTGGTGAGAGGAAAAGATGAAGTCGAATGAGCCGGGCCAGTACTTCTCCGGAAATTTGTAGAAGTAGATAATTGTGCCCAGCGCGTAGAGGCCGAGCATTGCTCCGATGTAGGGCAGAACGGGCCCCCAAACCGGCTGGCCGCTCGCGAACCGCCAGGCCAGGTGGCCGCAGGGGACGACCGCAAACATGGCGTTCGCCGAGTAGCAGATGACGCGCATGAAGCGCCAAAAGACAGAGGGGTTCAGACCCGAGTAAATTCCGACGGCAGATGACGTTGTGGACATGGCGACGATGGTCACAAGGTACGCCGACCGAAGCGTGTCGTCACAGTAGAACCCGTAGTAGACGGGCGGGACAAACGAGCCCGCGATCAGCACCCCGATTCCGGCGTAGTCGACAAGCAGCAGCATGTTGGCCACATGCAGCGAGTGGCAGTTGAAAAGATGGTACATTGCCGAGGTGGTAAGACACACCACCCCGCTGAGAAGAAACACCAGAATCGGCCAGCGCTCGAGGGGCAGCGCGGCGTCCTGCGCCTGCGTCATGTCCCAGAGAATCTGCATCTCCGCCCGCAGCTCCTGTTGCACCTCGGAGGTCAGATCGCCGCCCACCCGTGCGACCTCGCCCGTTGCGTGACGCACTGCCCGCGTCGCAGCTGCAATCCCCGTGTGGAGGGCAAGCGAAAGTGACTTGATCTCCGCTGCTGTGTACTCGCGCCACTCGGCCGGCGTCAGCCCGAGCAGCGAGCGCTGTTGCGTCTCACCACCTGCTTCACCAGACACAGACCACACCTGAACGCGGGCCAATTGATCTTGCAGGTTTTCGCGAGAAGAAGCGAGCCTTCGCGCAAGTTTTGCCCAACAAACGATGCAACCCTCCATGGAGGCCGAACCCAGAACCTTGAGCTCCTCGCGGATCGCTTCGACCGACGCGTCCAGCCTGTGCATCGCCTCGGCGATGTTTTCCTGCATTCGTCGCCCTTCCTCGGCCACTGAATTCGTGTTCTCGCGAACCATCTCGGCAACTGACTGGGTACTGAGCTCGCGCATCATGTTCCGCCACCTTTCCAGCCCTGGAAGCTTGAACTCAACAAGCTGCAGCATCTGTTGAGCTGCCTCAAAGTGGCCCGCGGCCTTGAGAAACGCCTGTTCCTCACCACCTACGCATGTTTCGTTCCCTTCGAGCTCGTTGTCTTCGAGACCGGTCCCGTTCGTTCGGGCGCTCACCGACACGTTCACGGATCGTATGCAGACACGCGAGCTGTTGCCACTGAAGGACGGCAGGGGCACTGGCAATTGGTGCGCGATCCTTGAAGCCAAGTTTCGCGGACGCGCCAGGGCTGGAGAGTCCTTTACATAAAAGATAAGGCAGATGAACAACATCGACCTGCAAGGCGGGCACTGTCATTCGAAAGTTGCGCCGACTTGGCAGGCACACCATCAACGTGCGCGAACGACGGGAAACACCAACGGACAGCTTTCCGGACCCTGCATGAATGCTATGAGCACGGGAAGGCGGATGGCTGAATACCCCAAAACGTGGGACCAGACGTTGACAGTCTCGTTGTGGATTTGGAAGGCCGATATAAGGCACTGCTTGAAGGAGAGTCCTATGCGGTATCCGCGATTGATGTGGGTTCCACCCTCGTTGACAAGATACCTTCAAGGATTTTCTCTAGTTAGTGCAAGGAAAACAATTCGCGGAGACATCCATGCTCCCAGACAACTAGCCTCGTGCGCATGCACGCTCCACTTCAGCCGCGCGCGACACTGGCCTCGCATTGGCCCTTGGTCGCCCAGACAGGTGAAACCAGGCTCATAATGGGCCAGGTTGGTCGCATGATATCCGGGCGTGGGAGGTACCCCCATCTTCCTTTGCAGGCGCTGCTCGTATAGTTGATCCCCGGCTCCAGTACCCCTCCTGCCTGAGCGGAGTCATCCTCGCTCTGGTTCAGAGTCACGTCGGCGTGCTTGTCCTGCCCCATCGCCTCCAGCTCCACGTGTTTCTTAAGCTCTGTGACACACATTCACCGGACGTGTGTTCGGAAGTGGCTCTGCCGGCGCTGCCGCACTCGCCGGAGCCGGCAGTGCTGATCCCGAGCCAGTGCGTGTACCCAAATTCAACCTCGCCTCCACTTCGCCCGGACAGGAGATTTAGATTTCCTTGTACGGTCGATCCCGTGGGTCGGCTCACACGGAATACGGGATTGAATCACTCAACTCCTCAAGTCAGCCAACTAGTGGGTTCGCTCAAAGCTAAGATCTTGTGGCTGTCGCGATGCTTCGGGGGGTCGGCGCGCGGCTTGCCAAGGCGCGAATTCCGTCAGCCGGTTGGCGTTCGAACGCTGTGAGTGCCTTCTTCAGTTGCAGCCACTTTGATTTGCGCTGTTCCCCATGCTCTGGGCGTGTTTCCCGGTTTTATCTGCGGTTCTTCTGCTGCATCGGGAGCAGCCGGCGTAAGGTGGCTTTCGCTGGATGCGGTGGCTACTGAGGTGCCAAGAGTCTGCAGACCGCTTTCTTTCTATTTGGCTTTGCTGTTGCAAGTGGCTAGGTGTGCGCACCAGTAGTGCAGCCAGCGTGCGGCCCCTTGTGACCGATGAGTTCCTGGGTGGGCGAGCGGGGATCCTGCCCCTACTCGCTGTGCCGTGGCACCTTTCGTGCGGGATTTGGGGTTCAATAACGCTCCTTCGTGTACGATTTTGATGTGTCCGTCCTAGATGCGTAGAGTAGCGCGCGCTGTTTGCACTAAGCCCAGGCAAGCAGTGCGCCCCACGTTGCCGCCGCCCCTTCGTCCACTGGCCCGGCGCACCAAGAATCGCCTGGTGCTGACTCGTCCTCCACCATGGCAGTTCCACTCTACCACAGCTGTTCGCGCTATTTCCGGCAGTGGAAATCTGGCCGGCAAGAACTCGACGGGCGTGGGCAACTACGCTATCGTTGACCACACCTACGACGCTGTTGTCGTTGGTGCGGGCGGTGCGGGTCTCCGCGCTGCAGTAGGTTTCGCGGAAAATGGATTCTCTGTGGCGTGCATCTCGAAGCTTTTCCCGACGCGTTCGCACACTGTTGCGGCTCAGGGCGGCATCAACGCGGCGCTCGGCAACATGACGGAGGACGACTGGCGCTGGCACTTTTACGACACGGTCAAGGGATCCGACTGGCTCGGCGACCAGGACGCGATCGAGTACATGTGCAAGGAGGCGCCGCGCGCGGTGATCGAGCTGGAGGCGTACGGCATGCCCTTCTCGCGCACTGAGGAGGGCAAGATCTACCAGCGCGCCTTCGGAGGGCAATCGCTGAAGTTCGGCAAGGGCGGGCAGGCGTACCGCTGCGCCGCGGTCGCAGATCGCACGGGGCACTCCATGCTCCACACGCTTTACGGCCAGGCGCTCCGCTTCAACACCATGTTCTTCGTCGAGTACTTTGCGCTCGATCTCATCATGAATGAGGAAGGCGAGTGCGTCGGCGTGCTCGCGCTCTGCATGGAGGACGGCACGCTTCACCGCTTCCGCAGCAAGAACACTGTTCTTGCCACCGGCGGCTACGGCCGCGCATGGTTCTCCGCCACGTCGGCGCACACGTGCACGGGCGACGGGAACGCCATGGCAGCACGCGCGGGTCTCCCGCTGCAGGACCTCGAGTTCGTGCAGTTCCACCCTACGGGCATCTACGGCGCGGGCTGCCTCATGACCGAGGGCTGCCGCGGCGAGGGCGGCATCCTGCGCAACAAGGACGGCGAGCGCTTCATGGAGCGCTACGCGCCGACAGCCAAAGACCTTGCGTCGCGCGACGTGGTGTCGCGGTCCATGACGCTCGAGATGCGCGAGGGCCGCGGCTGTGGGCCCAACGGCGAGTGGATCCACCTCCACCTCGACCACCTCCCGCCCGACGTGCTGCACGAGCGCCTCCCCGGCATCTCGGAGACCGCCTCCATTTTTGCGGGCGTCGACGTGACCAAGGAGCCGATCCCCGTGTGCCCGACGGTGCACTACAACATGGGCGGCATCCCGACCAACCAGTACGGCCAGGTGGTCACCAAGAAGGGCGACGACCCGCACGTGATCGTGCCGGGCCTCTACGCCGCGGGCGAGGCAGGATGCGCGTCGGTGCACGGCGCAAACCGTCTCGGGGCAAACTCCCTCCTCGACATCGTTGTCTTCGGTCGCGCGGCTGCGCTGCACGTGTCGCAGAACCACAAGCCGGGCGACACGCAGAAGGACCTGCCGAGCGACGCCGGCATGGCCTCGATCGAGAACCTCGACAAGATGCGTTATGCTAATGGCGCCGTCTCCACGGCCGAGTGCCGCATGCGCCTCCAGAAGACGATGCAGCGCGACGCGGCAGTGTTCCGCACGCAGGATTCGCTCGAGAACGGCTGCAAGATGGTCTCGCAGCACTTCGAGGAGTTCCAGGACGTCAAGGTGACGGACCGCTCCATGATCTGGAACACAGACCTCATTGAGACGCTCGAGCTGCAGAACATCTTCCCGAACGCGCTCATCACTATGTACTCGGCGGAGGCGCGCAAGGAGTCGCGCGGCGCCCACGCCCGCGAGGACTTCTCGGAGCGCGACGACGAGAAGTGGCGCGTGCACTCGTGCGGGTGGGTGGACGCCAAGGGCAAAGTCACGCTCGACTACCGCCCGGTCGGTGCGTCTACTGTCGAGCCTGGCAACGACCCCGTCCCCCCTGCCAAGCGCGTCTACTAAGGGCCGACTGCGACGCTGCCCATGCGAGGGGCAGCGCGATCTCTGTCAACGGTTGCAACGCGGCACCACTGCATCCGTTAAGGATAATGCACATTTCGAAAAGATACGCGTGCGCTTGTGAGCATTTGTTCAACGCTTCACTGCAGCATCACACCTGGCGCGGCACTTGCCCAAGCACCCACCGGTCTCCCACGTGTTTCCCCTGTCCCAGCCGTATCCTGAATCCCGCGCTCTGTTTCCTACACAACTTCGACACATAGCACGTTCTGCATACTCACTTGCCGTACATGCGCTGGTCCGGACGGACGTTCTGCATTTTGATCGCCATCTTCTTGAGCGCATCATCGTCCTCCTCAAACTTGATCTCGGCAGCAGTCTTCTTCGGCGATGCCTTCTTCTCGTCCTCCTTCCAGTCAGGGTTCGGCCGCAGGATCACAAAACCCTCGAGCACCGATGTGAGCGGGATGTACTGCTCTGATGCAAGCTCCGCGCGCTGATCGTACGCCACGAGCACAGGAGTCGTGTGCGTTGCAAACCCCGTGATCGACTTGGGCCGTCCCGCCTGCCCAACCACGTCCACGGCCTGCCCCACGCGCACCGAAACGGGCAGCGGCTTCATGTCCTCGTCCACAGTGATGAGCATGCGCGGCTGCATCGCAGCCGACAGCATGAACATCATGTAGTGGTACTTGCCCAGTAGAATCCCCTTGAAATCCATGCACGAGTGCATCACAGCCAGCACCCCCGCCAGAGCAGTCGGCGATGTCAGCAGCCGGTCCGAGTAGTTCAGCGACAGCGTCATCAGGCCCTTACCCATGTGTAGCAGACCTTGCGCCAGACGCACGACGAAGAGCGTGTTGTTCGGGTCCTTGCCATAGTAAGTCGACAGCTGGCGCAACATGAGGGCAACGCGCGAATTATTGGTGCCTGCCCCCACCAGCCCCAGCGCCATGATGGCGCTCTGTGCTACCTCCGAGTCCCCGTCGTGCGAGAGCTTGCTGAGCATGTCAATGACCGTCGGCTTCGGGTTCGACATGTGCAGGATGCCCACCGCCAGCGGCACGACTCTCCGCAGGTTCACCTCGCCGTACTGCAGCATGTGCTCAAAGCTCCGAGCCGACATGTCTGCCCCCATTTCCTCTCCCATCGCCACGAGTGCAATGCCCAGAAGGGCAACACCTTGGTGGCTATTGTTTTCTTCTAAGTGCTCCGCGCAAACCCCCAGCAGCTTCTGGATCTTAATCACATTACCGCTGCCCGCGTACGCACAAGTCTCGACCGTGAAGCTGCAGTACTTGCCAATCTGGCCCGGAACTGCCTGCAGCGCCTCCATCGTGATATCTGCCGCCTCCTGGCGTCCCAGGAAGAGCAGTCCCAGACCCAGGCATGCAAAGCGTGCCATCGTATCCTCCATCACTTTCTCGGAGCGGTCAAGCATGCCTTGCAAAATGGTGTCCGCAATATCTGCTTTCCCGGTCCCGACGAAGACGAAACCCAGCGCGAGAGCTGCTAGCGAGAAGAGATCGATGTCGACCTCTGGGTCTGCGATTACAGGCGACAGGAGCTCCAAGATTTCGTCCCGTGCTGTGCCTGCGTACGCAAGGCCAAGGCCAAGGGCTGCACCGATCCGTTGGATGGCCGGCTTGTCGCTCTCGACCTTGTCCGCCATGAGGGCAAGCGCGGGATCGCACTCGCTGCGAACGTTGGCGCTGACAATGCCGACTGCCAGAGATGCGCCCGCCTTAATATAGTCCGAGTCGCTGTACGTGAACTTGTCGATCTGCGACAGACCGCTGTCAACGTCCCAGAGCAGGATCATGCCGAGCGACGCAGCTGCGCTCATGGTGCCATGCTCCTTGTTCTTGTAGATCCACTTACTGTCACCCGTCATAAGCGTGTCGTGGCCAAAGCCTGCATTGACAAAGGCATTCACAAAGGTAGACGCCAGGTTCGCCCGAGCAGAGTCGACAGGAGCAGCTCCAGAACGAGTCTCAGTCAGGTGCGACTTGTAGATCTCCTCGGGCGTCTTCGCCTCGAAGACATCCAGATCACGAGCCAGTGAGAGGAAATTCTCCGAAAGGGTCGCGTTGGCAAGGATGGCGAGCAGGTCGTCGTCCTCGGACGTGATGTTCAGCGAACCATGGCGCGCAACCATGAAGCAGAGCTGCTTCTTGACGAGCATGTCCTCGCACGCGTCGATCACTTCTTGCGCCTGCTCTTCGCTACCCAGCTTGATTGCGATACGCAGCGCCTCAGGGTACTTGTTCAGCTTCCGGTAGATTTTGTAGACCACATTGTAGATCATGGAGTCGTCGGGCTCGGGCACATAGCTCGCGCACTGGGTCAGGTACAGTGCGATGCGCGAGAAGTTGCTCTCGATTGCGTGCTCGATGATATCCGACACCGCATCAACCTCCATCAGGATATCGCACGCCTCTGGCTCACTGTTGTGCTTGATGTTGAATGGCACAATCGCGTCAACCAGCTCCTTCAGGTCGACGGTCGACTTGTCGTCGGCCTTGCGTGCAGCCCACTCGCTTCCGATCTCGCCCGTGAGGTTTTTGACGTACTCGAAGCCCCAAGTCTCCAGCCCTCCTTTCGATCCAACAAGCTTGTATTTGAGGCTCTCACGAGTCCCATCTCCGGCCATTGTCATGCCGAGCACAGAAAGCACATCAGCGAACAGCGTTTTGTTGTCGCTGTCCATGAGAGTCTCGAAGAACTCCTTCAGATCGGGATAGTGAGAGCGCAGGAACTTCAGAGGTTTTGGAACAGAGGTCATCGAAGAGGTTGCCTGTCGGATTTCATCCCTGCAATGCAGAAAGCATCAAACAACAACTCAGCCCACCGACACACCTGCCGCAGTGGCTGCCAGCCCGTCCAGCGGGGACCACACGCACACTCGCGCGTACCCATTAACTGTTCCCGACCGCACACCAACAGCAAGCCCTATCAAACTTGTGATAAGGGGGAGGAGGCAAGCACCGCATGGTCTCGAGCGATGTCTTGACGATCTTTGGGTCCGAGTCTTTGACCCGCTCCACCAGCAGCGCCAGCTTGTCCCTCAGCTCGATATCCTCAGCAGACTGTACAATGGCAGCGATGAGTTCAGCACTTGGCGCACCGCAGCCTAAGCTCAGCCAGACTACCAAAATCCGCGTTAAACCATCCCTGGTACCCTGCAACTTGCGAACCCGCTCCTCCGAAGTGAGCAAGGGCTCCAGAATCCTATGCTCGCGCCAAAAGCCCACGGGCTCGCAGACCAGCCTTAGCGCCACCACAGCGTCAGGGAAGCAACTCAGCACTATTCGCATCGTGTCAGCTCAGAAATCATGTTGAGCGCCCTTGAAATGCGCGCGACTCGCTGCGCTCCCAGGGGATCCCGGATCAACTTGCGAAGGATACCACTCCAACGCGCATGCGAGCAGGAATCAACCATTTCCTCTTCTTTCTTCTTCTCCTCCTTGGTCATCTTCTTCTTTTTATCTTCCCCCTTCCCCGCGGACACGTCCACGGGGGCGCCGCTGCCTTGCGCCATCCTGCTCGGAGTAGCGCGCCTGGAGGTGGGAAGTGGAGTAGGACACCTTGCGAGCGTTGACTGAATTTCGAACTTTGGTTTGGTTTGGTGTGAGTGCACATTGTAAAGCGACTTGCTGTTCATCTTGCGCCTCTGGTGCGCAGAAGCGTCGCAGCAACGCGTTCCAACCCGGGATTGATCGCGCTTGCGCTAGTTTTGCTGCCGGCAGCTGCAGCTTTTTCGGTCTCACCCGTATGTCGAGCTGATGCTGGAAGTTCCGGTGGGTGTTCTTCCCGGATGCTGCAGATCACAAAGGTTGGCGGGCGGCTGCTTACGCGTGTAGAAAGCAACGTCAAGGAGGGATCCAGCTGCAGTGCGGCATTCGTTTACTGCCACGGTTTTCCCGACGCATCTGTAACGCCAGATGCGCTCGAGGAATGGGGTAGGCAGCCCCAATTGCAGCCCGAGCACGGCTTCTGGGCATCGCGCTTCCCCCGGAAGTTGTGCGAACATGTGCTGGCGAAGTTCAGCGACGTGGCGTTCCTCGCGTTCAATAGCCGCGGCATCCCTGGCTCCGGTGATGGTGCACCGCATGCCCGAGTCGAAGACCCGCCACCGGAATTCGAGGCCAAAACCCTCACAGGAGACATGGAAGATATCGCAAGCGTCGTGCAGTTTGCAGCTGAGCAGCTTCCAGGAGCCAAGCTCTTCCTGTGCGGGATGAGCACTGGCGCATTCTTATCGCTCGCGTTTGTGGCACGTCCGGACCTGCACCCATTAGGTGGGGTCGCAGGCTGCTTCGTGCTGGCGTGCGTAGCAGACATCCCGTCGTCTGCCGCCCTGGACTTCTCGCCCGAGCAGCTTGAGAGCTTCGCAGACAAGGGCTACTGCCTCAAGGAGTTTTTCCCGTTCGGCGGCGCCGAAAACCCTCAGTACTGGCGGCTGGGGCGCGCGTACCTGGACAGCTACGCCGCCTTCCCCGACGCGCGCGCGCTGGGCGCGTCTCTCTGCGTACCGGTCCTCCTCCTTCACGGCGAGGACGACCGGCACGTGCCGCCCGAGCACGGCGACGCGCTGCACGGCGCGCTGCAGCCTGCGCGCGGCGCGGCCGTCGAGCTCGTGCGCGTCCGCAAGGGAAATCACTTCCTCTCCGCCAACGGCGCGCTGCGCGCGGCGCTGGCCGCAGTGTCGGCCTTCCTCGTCCGCGCGGGCCTCGCGCCCTTGTAAGATGCCTCTGTAAGATGTACACTGACACGCACGTACGCATGCTCCCATGCACCCACGCACGCACCCACGCACGCATGCGCTCTCACCCTTGATCCTCCTCGCTTGCAGCGCTGCGGCGGTACAAGAGCCCCTCGCTGCCCGGCTCGGGCGGGCGTAGCTTCACCCTGGGCGCGGCAGCGACTCCGTGCGCGATGTCCCGCACAACCTCGGCCGCGAGCGCGAGGCCGAAGGCGCCGGTGACGGCGGCGCACGTGCCAAACGACACGTCGCACGCGCGGAAGCCCACGACGGCGTCCGAGCCGTCGGAGTCCGCGCCCTCGGGCGGCAGGGGCAGAGGCTCCTCGGAGAAGACTGCCCGAATGCCCCAAGGCTTGATCCGCTTGTGGTGCATGGATGGGGTGCCCTTTGGGAACCCGTACCGCTGCCGCAGCTTCTTGCGGACTCGAAAGAGCAGCGTGTCGCAGGTCGCCTTGGCAATGTCCACACACTGCACTGCTGTTGGGTCGGCAAGACCGCCCGCGCCGCCACTTGTGACCTGCCCGCGTAGTTGGCCAGCGCCGATGAGCTGCTGGGACGTCCTCAGGGGCTCGTACAGCAAGGGGGGGTCGCGGCTGGAGAAGGGGTCGGACCACGGGGATGGAGAGCACGGTGCAGGCGGTTAGGAGCGCCGCCTTGTCGTCGACGCCGTCTATGGCGTCCACCACAAAGGTCAGGCCCTCCGCGTCTTGAAGCAGTGTGAGGGTGTCTACCACATTCTCGACCGTTATGAACTGCTTGAGCGTGGCCACCCGGCACTCCGGGTTGATCTGCGCGACGCGCTCTGCGACGACATCGGCCTTGAAGCGTCCGACGGCGTTGTCCAGCGCGCAGAGCTGACGATTCGTGTTGGAAATGCAAACCTCATCCATGTCAACTATTGTCATATGGCCTATTCCACTTCGTGCCAGAGCTTCCACGACCCAGCTTCCGACTCCGCCTAGTCCAATGACAGCAACGTGTGCTCCGCGCAGCCGCTCGCCCGAGCCAGGCCCATACAGTCGGTCGACGCCCCTGAACCGCTGGTGATAGGTATCTTCGCCCGCCATAGACCCACCGACATGAACCTCTGAGGCCGTTGCCAGTGGCGACGTGCGCCTGTATTGGCCGAAGTGGTTCCTCGCAGCGGTAGCTCGCCCGCAGCTCGCGGATAGGAACCGAGCGGGCACAGTCGTGCGGATAGATGACGCGAATGCAGGAGCAAGCGGTACAGACCAGGCATCGAGGATCGGGATGAATAGGAGAAAAGCAAACAGGATCGAGGCGATGCCTCGTTCCCTGGCCATGGCCCGCCGCGCGAGATCCGGGGCAGGTCTGGTCGCAATGGTCTGCTGGCCTCCAAACCGAGATGATGGCTCCAAGGTTGGAGCTCCTCCAGTATTGGAGCCGTTTGAGGAATATTTTTATAACTCATATTTTAGAGTTGGGTCGCGTCCGTCTCCTGGTACTGCTCGCTGTAGAGATATGGACCTCGATCCGGTAGTTACATCCAGTGATCATCAGGGAGCGCGCTAAAGTGAAACCTCTGGTAGGGACAAAGGTCGGGAAGAGGTCGCCGCGACGCACCGACGCTCCGTGGCCGCGTGAAACAGCCTAGAATAACGCTCTGTCAACGAGCGCGTGTCACGAGACGGTTGTCGGGTCTGCGGCGACGCGCGGCCTTCCTATCCAGTCCGCTGGCAACGAAGGTGTAAGGCAGTCGAAGCAGTACCTTCGACGCCCTGGTGAGGCCTGCGGGAAGTGATTACTCCGTGGAGCAGAGGAACAGCGCTCGAGGTGATCTTGACCGGGGGTATGGCTTGCAACCGCTCGTAGACGCGCTGGGCAGTTTCGACGCTCCATTGGCCTCTAGCTTCGAGAATCGAGAAGGCGTGGACGGGCGCGCGACAGAGCAAGCAGGCACGTGCTCTTAGATCACCAGAACGACAAAGGACATGTCAGGAGAGGTTGTCTCGCGTGCACCGTTCGAGTGCGTGTGCGGTTTCACCGCGGGAACGAGTTTCGCCTGGGAGAAGCACTTGGCGCTCAGGTAAGATAATGGCCCAAAACAAGATTTTCGCGCGCCCAGAAGCATCCGGAGAAACCAGCTCCCCAGTTGCACCCACAGCCGGGCCGGCCGTTTTCACGAGTAAGCCAGGAGATGTTCTATAGCTTGATGGACCGCACTTTCTTTCGTGTCGGCGTGCGAGGCGCGCCTCTCTAGTACCGTCCCAGCTCCCTGATTTCCCCTCTGCGGCAGGAACACGCCTTACAGTAGCGTCAAGCACAGCCGGGTCATTCGCGGAAGCGACGGCACGAAAAAGTTAGCCACCTACGACAGCTACGACGGCTACGAGCAGAACTCTTCGTGGGGCGTCTCGAGCCCTCCGATCCCCACAGGCGAGTCGCAGTACCCGCACACGTACCCGACGCCCAAGGCACTGTTCCGTGACACACGGACGGGAAGTAGCCTCGCGGAAGACATGGCGGGGATGAAGCTTTCAGACTCGCACGGTGTCAATCGTGCGACCTCGGGTGGCATGCGACTAGAGGAGGCAGCTCGCGCGGGGGACATGGACCGGGTGGCGCGCATCGCCGTGGAGATCCTCCGTCTCGCGCAGCAGGGCGACGCCAAGGCTGTGCTCAACACCATCTCAGTGAGTGCCAGGGACGGCGCGGTCACGAGTGGCTCGAGCAGCTCGAAAGGCAAGGCGCTTTTCTCATCCAACATAACGACCGTGCACGCTGCGCGCAACGGCGGCATCTCGATCGAGCACGTCGCGACGGGGCTTCCCAACGTGGCGCCGCTCGACCAGCCAGGGCGCAAGGACGCACTGAGGCTGCTCGCGATGACGGAGCCGATGCTCGACGCGGCCCGTGAGACGTCGACCGAGCCGGTCAAGTTCGGTGTCGACACCCTCGTGCTGAAGCGCACCATCATCGCGGTCGCGCAGCAGGCCTCGCGCATCACCGCGCGTGAGTCGCGCCTCCTCGAGATCCCGTCCCCGGTGTACGTGCTGGGCGACATTCACGCGAACCTCTATGACCTGCAGTTCTTCCGCAAGACGATATGGCCTGCAGGGCCTGAGGTGACGGCCGGCGAGTTTCTGTTCCTCGGTGACTTTGTCGACCGCGGCAAAGATTCGATCGCGGTGATTGCGTACATCATGGCGATGAAGATCCTGAACCCGGGGAAGTGGTGGATGATCCGCGGGAACCACGAGACGCGGGAGGTGAACGGCAACGTCGAGCACTACGGCGACGGCTCCTTCCTTGCGCAGTGCATCGCGGTGTTTGGCGAGTCGGACGGCTACGCCGTGTGGGAGGCCGTCAACAACTTCTTCGACACCCTCCCGCTTGCTGCGGCGATCGACGACACCATCTTCGCCGTGCACGGCGGGGTCCCCAAGGCGCTCTGCCAGCCGGGGTCCTCGCTCGACCTCATCCGGCGGATGCCCTGCCCGCTCCGCTTCGTGCAGTCGGGCGAAACGGTGTACGACATGCTTTGGTCCGACCCGTCCTCGCCAGAGCAGGAGACCGGGCACGAGCTCGACTCCAACGGCTTCGGGCAGTCGGCGCGCGGCTGCACGTGCTTCTCCGAGCGCTCGATCGCGCTCTTCCTCGAGATTCACGGCTTCAAGCACGTGTTCCGCGGGCACGAGGCGCAGCAGTCAGGGATCGGCGTGTCCAAGAACTCGCTGCTCACCACCATCTTCTCGACCTCAAAGGACCACTTCGCGGGCGACATCACGTCCACGTGCGGCTGCGTGCTCGTCGACCACGGCACGATCCACCCGATCGTCCGCGCGCTCCCCGCGCTGCACGTCGGCGTGAAGCCGACCTACGCGGGGCAGTCGATCGAGGCGACCGAGGTCCCGAGCACCGCGCCGGCGCCGGCCGGCGGGCAGCTCGGCTACGGGGGGCTCACGGGCATCAGCAGCAGCAGCGCAGAGCGCCAGCAGGCGCAGCAGCACCTTGCGGCGCATGGCACATACAGCGCGTACGGAGGGTACGGCGCGGCGTCGACGGCGTCGCACCTGCTAGGGGAGCGGCAGCTGGCGGCGGGCTACGCAGGAGGCGCTGGGATGGCAGACGGCTCGACGCGGCACGGGGTCAACTCCTGGCTGGAGGAGTCGTACAACATGCGGCTGCGCGCGGACATGGTCCGACCTGTCGGTGAGACTTGAAGCCCGGGGTGGTACGGTCTGGGGTTTTGTTTTTTGCAGTGAGTGGCGAAGGTGGTGCGGAGAGGTTGTGGCGGTGTGTGGGATGTATGTGCGGTTCGACAATGTTCGAAATGCAGAGAAAGCGGCCCCGCGTTTGGCCGAGTAAGAAAGTAAGTGTAAGTGGTAGATCTTCAGTACATGTCGACAAGCAACCCCGAGCTTTTGATTTTCGCAGTAACTTTACACAGTGCACAGCCGACGCAACTTCTGTTTCTCCTCCCGGTATTCATGGCTATGGCAGCCGCGGAGCGTCCCGGGTCGGTGTGGCTCGAGAGCCCGAACAGAATGGATTCGTTGCAAGGCAATGCTCTCCCACAGGACGTGGATGTGGCAGTCATTGGAGCAGGGATGACAGGTACCCGTCGGTGCCTCCACTGGTCTGCGCTGTGTGCCTACGCAAGATGCCACTCTGAGAACATGAATGGGTGGTGCGGCAGGTTGCTCTGCCGCGCTGCACGTCGGGCGTTCAGGGAAATCCTGCGTCCTCCTTGAGTCGAGGGGTGTATCCTGGGGTGCTACTGGACACAATGGGGGGCACCTTTGGCCCGCACAGTCGGACGAGCGCTCGCGACGTGCGTTTGAAGCTCGCTCGACGGCGCAGCTGAAAGCCTTTCTTGATGCGAGCGGCGCGAACTGCGACGTGGAGTTCCCTGGCAGCGTTGAGCTGGCCTGCAGCGCCGGAGAGATGCAGCTCATCCGGAGCGGCGCGGGGGAAGAGTGGAGCGCCGAGCGCGTGACGCGCGAGTTCCACGCGGCAGAGGGGCGCTTCGCAGGCGGCATGTTCCACGCCGCGGGCGGGCGAGTGGACCCCGTCGCAGCGACCCGTGCGATCGCCCATGCGGCGGAGGAGGCGGGGGTCGCCATCCACACGGGCACGGAGGTGGTCGCCCTCGAGGAGGTCGCGTCCGAGGCGGGGGGCGCGCCGCGCGTGCGCGTCGTGACGCGGGGGCGCAGGGCGCTCCTCGCGCACGCGGTGCTGGTCTGCACGAACGCGTGGGCGGGCGAGCTCCTCCCGGAGCTGCGCGGCGCGGTGCAGCCCGTGCTCAACCACGTCGTCGCCACCGCGCCGCTGGAGCAGCGGCTCTGGCAGCTTGGCTTCACAGCGGAGGACGACTGCTACTATGGCCTGCAGCGCGCCGACGGCCGCGTGATCTTCGGGGGGTGGGCGGGCGACCAGCCGGGCGCCGCGGGGCTCCGCGACCCGGCCCTGCGCCGCGCGGGGGAGGAGGCGGTGCGGCGCTACCTCCGCGGCGCGTTTCCTGCGCTCGAAGACGTGCCCTTTGAGCGCGAGTGGACCGGCGTGATCGCCGAGACTCCCGACGGCCTGCCTCTGCTCGGCGCGCTTCCCTTGCGCGCGGGCGTCTGGGTCTGCGCCGCCTTCAACGGCCACGGCATGCCGGTCTGCTTCGCGTGCGGGCAGGAAGCCGCCGCGCTCGCCCTCGCCGGTGCTCTCCGCGCTGGCCCCCGCCCCGCCCCGCCGCGCAGCCCCGCCCATGCCCGCCCGGCGCGCGCGGGCATGGAGCGGGGCGCGGGGCGTGGGGGGGGCTCGGGGCTCCAGTGCACGCGGGCACAAGACGCTTTTTGCTGTCCGACGAGGAGATTGCGAGCCTTTATGAGGGGTACACAAGACGTCTTGTGATGCGTCGGGTCTGACGGTGGCGCGCGCGCGCGCAGGCGAGCCAGAGTCCAGGGAGCCGTACCTCCGCCACCTCGCGCCCACGCGCCTGCTGGGGGAGGCCCGCGGGGCGCCCGCGGGAGGAGAGAAGCGCTTCGCAGCGGTTTCGGAGGAGCGGCTGGTCGCGCCGTGCCCGCGCGCCCCGCCCCAGCACCCGCGCGGGGCGGCTCAGGCCCGCCGCGGGGCTGCCGCAGGGGGCGCGGACGCGAAGCCTCGCTGGCAAGGAAGGCGGCGGGGGGAGGGGGCTCGAGCGCCAAGCAGCGGCGCTGCCTGGGGGTCGTGCTGCGCCCGCGCAGGCGCCGAGACCCGTCAGGCTGCCGCCGCTGGGCAGCGACGGGGCGCAGCCTCGCGGTGGGAGCGGGGCGCGGGCAGGGGCGGGGGCCGAAGACGCGGGGGAGGCGAGGCTGGAGACGGGGCTGGAAGCGGAGCTGGACTCTTTGTTCGCGGAATTGGGCGTGGCGCGCGGGCGGGCACTCGAGGAGGCGCTGCGGCCCGAGCTCGACCGCCCCCTGCCCGAGCTCTCGCCTGCGGTAGGGGGTCTCGTGGGCGTCGACGGCCGCGCAGCGGGCGCGCTGCGCGGCGGAGGGGCGGCGCCGGGCGGCGAGTAGCGCCACCGCCGCCGTGCCGCGCGCTTGTCTCGCTGCTTTTGTGCCTTCATTCAACTTATACGCAGCTTTCTCTCACTCGCCCAACGCCCCATTCTTCTCGCCAGGAATCAGGCAGGAATCTGATTCCTGTCGGGAATCTTCCTGTTGAACTTCCCCAAAATTTACGCTCTTCAACGCCCCGCCCCCGCGCAGCTGAGGGCCGCCACGCGCTCCTCACTCGCGCCCCAGGCTCTGCATTCGACCTCCGCGGCGCCTCACCTCTCGTACAGCCGTCACAACCCAAGCGGATTCGTGTCTGACGCGGCCGCCCCGCCTGCCTCCGATGAGTCGCCTCCGCCCGTGGCCGGCGTGTCCGGCAGACTCGGCACCTCGCCCAGCGGCGGCGACGGTGAGCGCGGCTCCGACGCCACCTCGCTCGCGTGCTGGGAACGGGTCTCGTCCTGCAGCGAGTCGTCCAGCACCTCCGCTGCCTCCTCCGCGTCCAGGGCCGGGTCCTGGCTCGCTGCCCCGTCAGCCATCCCACTCTCGTCCACCTCGCCTGCCTCTATACCGCTCTCCTCCGCCCCGCCCGCCTCCATGCCGCTCTCATCTGCCCCGCCTGCCTC